>Ga0307511_10002382_pt1 | contig 19656 bp, 21 predicted proteins | sample 13_EM_MG_FD_200266 | JGI IMG/M metagenome (GOLD analysis project Ga0307511, IMG submission 200266) | Populus trichocarpa ectomycorrhiza microbial communities from riparian zone in the Pacific Northwest, United States - 13_EM | ecosystem: Host-associated > Plants > Roots > Unclassified | place...
TTATGAGGGATTGTTTAAATAATGTGCTCCTCATAAAGTCCTGATCAAATTAATGACACTGTGATAAAGTTATTAAGGGTTTATAAACCTCATTCTGCCTCATAAGGCTTTCCCCCTTTTCCTGATGCAGTAGGCCTGTTGGCGAGGTCGGTTCTGACACCTCATTATAGATATCTTGTTGCAATGAAGTCTAGCATGAATATCAGACAGGTGCAAAATGAGCAGTTTGGCTGACAAACCTGATAGACCATCAGTGCTTCATGAACATCCTCTATCAGGCCACCAATCCTCTGTGTGTTCTTTGGATCTGCCAGGAATCCCACAACATCCTCTTGATCTCCTGGTAGGGTTAAACTCTGACAGATATCTTTCAGTTTCCTAGCAATACCCAGCATGAGACTCAGCCCTGGACCCTGAAGAACATAGTTCACTGTCCCAACTTTTCCCCCCTCTCTTTCTCATTGAAATCACCCGGAGCAACTGGTGCACCAAGTGATTCAGAAAGTGCTTTGATCCGGAGTGCCAACAATTCTATGGCTCGTATATCCACATCTGCTTGCTAAAACAACAGTAAGTGCCATGAGCTGAATGTGTGGGAGCAAGGCCATACCAAGGAATTTTCCAAGGTAAAGCAGAGAGCCGTGGCAACAGATCTGAGCGGACCAAAGGCATTCGCGGAGTCCCTCACCCCACGGAGTAATTTGGCTGTGGAGGATGCAGTAGCCTTTGAGTTTGATTTCTCCTTATCAGCGGCAGCACTCGGTTCGACGCTCTCGTGGGGACGAAGAATTTCTGGTGGATTATCGGGGGCGGCAGAGACACCTGCGCCGTCTGAGACGATCAGAGGTGGCAACCAAAATTAACCGCGCTCACATACCATCGGGCATCCCGCGGCGCGGGGCTGAAGAAATGGACGGAGTGGGATGACCTCGCTTGACTTCCCCCATACCTGTGCCATCCCTTTCTCGACCAGGTCCACCTTCCTGGTCATTCGGCACAAACTCTGGTTTACCCGGTTGCGGAAGCCGATCTGTCGGACGGACCCGGCGTCCGTCAACATTGGATCCGCCCGCCACGGCATTAGGTACTGGTAGCGGAAGCGAGCTCGTTGAGTCAACTCCCTCCCCATCGGTACCAGATCCTACATCATCCGGGTTGGGTTTTCTCCCTCTCGATTTGAGTTTGAGTTTCTCCTTCAGTCTGGAGAATGAATCTCGAACGCCCATTTCAGTGTTGAGTCGATGTTGGGTCGGTGCTGATGGTTGTGCGATAAGGGACGGTTGGACTCGTGTTTGCCTCGTGGCTTTTTATCCCATTCTCTTCCGCGTGACGCTCAGCGGGGTCGTAGACGCCCAACGGGAATCTCATATGTAGTGGTTTCTCTCGGGAGCTCTTCATCGAGAGTGCCTTTATCTACCGTTGACGGGATGTCCCGACAGCTTCCCACCCCATCGAAGGGGTCACGGTAGGATCCTGAAACAGCCGTTGCGATCCGTTTGCGTAACTCATAAGTCGGGCCTGGGTACGGTGAAGGATATGTACCGCCCATTGGCACGGTTGCGGTCACTATTTGAAGGCAATATTAATACCCGCGGGCATGGGGTTGTAGGAAGCCAGCGCGTGCGCGGTAAACTAATCGAAAAGAACCGGTGAAAAGTTGACGAGTACCCGTAGAATACGACCATCTTCTACGATCTCCGAGACCGGGATGGCCACACGGTAAAACTCTTCCTCGACCTTTGTTTTCAACACAGATAGAGCTGAATACCGGTCATCGAATTGTAAACAATATAGGTTACCCAGCGCATCTGCTCGGATCATGACAACGGAACTGGGAGTATTGTCGAAGTTTTCCGTCCCAAAAAAAAGGTAAGGTCATGCCCGAACCCCGTCCGGGTCGAGTTTCCGACCATCAAATCCCCATATGCTGTTGGAATTGCCAGCCATGAAATGACTTGAAACATACTCAAGTGTTGAACAAAACACGAGAACACAATACTAGAGCTTACAATCGTTGTCAAAATGGACACGTGGTCGTACATGTGAAGGGGGAGGGGATCAAGGCCAAGGGGTCAAAACGGTGGTGTCACAATCAGATCAGCATGTCGTCCTCAGAAGGTTCACCCAGTACCCCTCTTGCCCAGACAGAGTCGTACACCATTCTCTCCGCGAAGAAATCACCGACACTCTCTCGAAGTCTCCTGATGACCTCAGCGTCACTCCCGTCCGCAGGGTTCAAAGGTATCGGCGACTTCGATCGAGGGAACAGTGTGGAAAACGCATCCTACAATCGTACAATGCCGAATCAGGAGGCACGCCCAGGTGAAAGCGAACTAGAAACACACCATCACGGTCTCAGCCAATGAGTTGTACCCCGGCATCTGACTCTCCTGAGCGACGCCTTTCGCACCGTGTCCCTCGATAAGCCCCTTTCTGATCGCGTCCTTCCCAACACCCACGAGACCCCGAATGGCGCCCTCCCGGGTACCTCGACTCTTGCCAGTCGAAACCAGTGCCAGTAGCAGGGTTTTCATGATGCGGGGAGCCAAAGAAGGATACGTCGTGGAATGTTGTGTTAGGAGGTGTGACATTGTTTGTGCGGCTGAGGTGCGTAGGTGGGTTGAGTGTGTTGGCGGTAGCGACGAGTGCAGGAGGATGGATAAGACTGGGGGCAGTAGTTGGTGAAGCTAGAAAATGGCGTGTTGGCGATGGTAAAACGATCCACGGACGACTCACGTATGGTTCGACGAAAAGTGTCGAGTTGTCTAGCAGCGCACTAATCACATCCAAAAGCACCTCGAGCACTCTCCCATCTGCCTCGGTCTGAGTTCCGGTCCTAAGGGTATTCACAACCCCCTCCGCAACCCATCGCACGAGATACGGTAAGAGAGCCTGTAAGCCAGCGTCGTGTCTGAGGCTCGCAAGCGCTGCCGTCCTCTTTGCGTAGTCCTCGGGGGCGGGAGGTGACAACGACGAGGTGAGCCTGGCGTAATAGAGTTGCAACTCCCTCGATAAAACCTGCTTGACGAGCTGTTGGTTTTGCTGGCGACCTTTCACGGTGGACTGAGTCGTGAGGGCGGATGTCGAAGGTTGGCCGGTGAGGGGCTTCAAAGCAGAAGGTTCTTCCGTGTCTTTTGTAATGGCAGGCGGGTTTTCTGAGATTAGTGGTTGGACACCCTCCACAGCTAGCCAATGGGCCGTCCAAGAGACGGGTTTTGGCAACGTTATCTTCTCCTCGCGTAAAACGCGATCGAAATCGATCTCCTCGTCCTCCACGAAGTACAGCGTTCCTGTGGTTGAGTTGGGAGGGTATGGGATCGAACGTCGGAATGTGGGAGGGTTATGTGGGGAGTGACCGTAGAGGGGTTCGATGTTGAGTACGCGGAACGCTTGGTCGATATCGTCGGTGGTCATTGTCGTTCGTCGAGCATGGCGCATAAACCTAGCAGCTTCCTTGTGTTCGTGAGTATGACGATAATTCCCGGTGTATTTGGCGTGTTGGCGGTTCCTACCTCCACTACTTGGTGTATTCTGTACTCAACGTCACTTGCAAGGGCGGAAGCAACGGCATCCGGCAAACCTGTGACGTTCAGAGATTCCGCAATGTCCTGTGGGGTTCGCGATCAGCACACACAAGGCTCGACAGAAGGTCCAGGCTTACGCGGATCGCCTCCGGCTTGTAAACTCCTGCTCCCTGACCACCCAAGGCCCTCGGTTTCGTCGGTTTGCTCATTTCGAGGCGGGGTTTGAGGGATCACAGTGGTTGGGAAGATGGACGCGTCGGCGAGCCTGGAGAAGTCGATCATCGATCATCACGCTTTTTCGAAATGTCCCCAACCGCCCCTGCGAAGAAGACCGGTTCCAAGCCAGAATCGAAACTCACTGGTCGCAAAAATCCCCCGTCGCCTCCGGAACCTGTCGATCTTCCGAGTTCGGGCGATGAGGAGGGCTGGGAGGACGAGGACAGCGGAGATGGAAGCGAGAGCGACGAGGAAGACGACGGCGTCGACGAAGTCGGCTTCGAAAAACTCATCAAGGCTCTGGGAGACGACGCTCTGAACGAGTACGATCAGGCCCACCTCGTTGCCTTGAATGGAGACGAGGAGGGCGATGAGAGCGAGGGAGGTGAAGCTGTTGAGGAGGGTGAAGGGGTGGAAGAAGTTTCTGGTTCCGAGGATGAGGATGAAGAAGTCCCAGAGGAGGGTGATGAGGGTGAAAGAGGAGCCTCAGGTTCCGGTTCTGAAGGTGAGGGTGCGGAGGAGGGCGAGTCTTCCAGCGATGAGGATGTTTTGGCTTTGGACGAACTTGAAGACGTCGAGCTGCACCCTGACGCTGTGCCCAGGCGTGGTGTAAGGGTTGTTGATAACAAGGTGCGTGTTGCTCGGGTCTGACAAATTTCTTATCTCATCTTTTGTCGTTTAGGATGCGCTTGAGCGGATCAGGAAAACCATCCAACTCGACCCCAAACTGCCCTGGACAGAAACGCTTGTCATTTCCTACCCAGAGGCCCACACAATTGACCATGAGGATGACTTGAACCGAGAGCTTGCATTGTGCGTTTATACACTGCTCGCGAAACCTAACCCCAGCTCACCAAACATTACAGCTACAAACAGGCCCTTCACAGCGCTCAAGAAGCTCGTTCCCTCGCTTCGAAACACAAATTCCCGTTTACACGGCCCGCGGACTACTTTGCCGAAATGGTCAAGTCCGACTCACACATGGAGCGCATCCGTCAGCGTCTGCTGAACGAGACTGCGGAGATCAAGAGGGGTGAGGACAAGCGAAAGGAGCGGCAGAACAAGAAGTATGGGAAGCAAATTCAGGTGGAGAAACAGAAGGAACGCGAGCGAGCGAAGAAGGATATGGACGAGAGGATCAAGGGTCTTAAACGAAGTGAGCCCCGCTTCCAGAATGCTTATCGTGCACCCAGTCTTACTGTGACTTAGAGCGGAAGGGTGCCTTGGACAATGCCCAGGCTGACGGAGAAGATTTCGATGTTGCAGTTGAAGATGCCATCTCGGATCGGCCCTCGAAACGTGCCAAGGGCTCTGGTGATTCCAACCGTTCCAAGATGTCTCGAAAAGCCAGGGACGGTAAATTTGGCTTCGGAGGTGTCGGGAGACGGTCAAAACAAAACACGAAATCCTCCACGGATGACTTTGAGCCTGGGCGAAGAAGTGGTCCGGGTCAGAAGTTTGAAAAGGGTGGTAGAGGCGGTAAAAAGGGACCTTCGATGCGACCTGGGAAGAGCAAGAGGATGGCCGCAAAGTCTCGCAGGTAAAATTACATTATGTACATGTTGTACTCGCGTTCAGGTGCCGGCCGGAAACTCGCTGCATGCAACGACCCACTTGATACCAATCTGAACTAAGCTCTGTTCCAAAGTTGGGATTCAGTTACACAGATTGAGCCAAGGGTATTCGGCCTCGAGAGCGTTTACCCTCCCACGCGTCTTTTCCCTTGACCCGCACGTCATTCCCGCCAAACTCCGTTGAACTCGCCCGGACATCTCGCCACTGTCGGTTAGGTGGAGCTTCGCGTCCAACAATGGCTACATCACTTAGCGAGAAAGCAAAGGGGAAGCAACGCGCCACAGACCCTCCAAGTGCAGGGCAAGGTTCCTTGAGCGCAGAGCCGGTCTCGAGGGACTTGACGATCAGGTTCACGGAAGGCGGATCGGATCTAATCGTGCACGTCGACAAGAAGGACACTGTCAAAGACGTGAAACAGAAGGTATTCCGCCCACCATGCGCTTTGAACGAAAGGCTGACCAGTGCTACGGTCAGATCAGAGATGTACGGCCAGAGCTGCAAAGACGACGCCTGCGGCTCATACATTCTGGTCGATTGCTCACGGATGGGACATTTATCTACTCCTGGCTCACGTCGCTTGAAGACAAACAACGGAAGGCTGTGAAAGAGGTCACGGCGGAGGAGGAGATCCCAAACGCCGGTCAGGCTTTGACGTGGCTACACTGTTCCGTGGGACCAGAGCTTATACAAGAGGAGGAAGAGGAGAACCTTTCTCAGGTGCGTACTTCTGACTATTGCAGTTTCCTTGACTATTGTTCACCCGCACTGCGCTCCCCATAGGCGACCCAGATTAAACCTCTGAGGGGCTTCGACCGTCTGGCAGCCGCGGGATTCACAGAAGAGGACATCGCCAGCATCCGCCAGCAGTTCCACGCACAAGCGGCTGGAGATTATCTCGACCGCGATTTCGAGACTGACCAAGACTGTACGTCGGGATACCAATTGCAGTTCGCGTTAGCTGACCCCGGCTTACAGACGAAGAGCACACCCGAGCACTGGAGGAACAGTGGATCGACTCGCTCGACAATGCTGGGACAGCTTCTTTGTCCCAGGTTGCGTCTGGATCCTCTTCTTCAACGCTGCTGCAGGGAATCATTACGGGGGTGTTCTTCAATCTGTTACCCTTCTTTTTCTTTCGAGAACCGAACCCTCCGGTGTTCTGGGAAGACGGGTCAGAGTTTGAGGCCTACGGGAGCGTCGTGTTTTCGTACGTGGGATATCCGTGTGCCGGTGAGACCTCTACTGAATCATTCCTCGCAGAAAACGTATGCAGATGGGAATCGTAATTGGGTTTCTCGTTAACATTTCGTTTGGGTTGTGTATATACCTCTTTGCGGTCGGTTAACGCGTTCGCCGTCGTTCATATGATCTGGTCGTAGATACTTCTGCCTGCGAGTTTGCGAGGTCCTGGCTGGGCGCATCGATGACCCACTCCGGAGCGAGCCGGAGCATACCCGTATTTCGCTTCCTTCCGCTGAGCCACCTGGACCGGTCTCGCCAGGTGGGGCGAACTTATAAACGTCTCCTCAACGATGTCTTCAAGACCAACGACTATCACCTCCAGCCTCTCACTACTTGACCTACAAATCACACACGCTTTCAACCGATATTGCCACGATGTGTATCGGAACCTTTTCCATTGAGCATCCCGATTACGCATTGTGAGTCTCAGTCTCTCCAGTTAACCTCCACCTTGGAACCCGGACTTACGCGATTCATTCTAAAGGATCCTTGCTGCGAACCGGGACGAAGTCCTCGACCGAGCTACAGAACACGCCAGATTCCGACGCTCGTTCAAGGATCATGTGGAGGCTGCTGGACACGCGGAACCTGATATCCTGTGCGGGTTGGATCTCCAAGCCGGAGGAACATGGTTGGGCCTGAATAAGGCATCTGGATGCGTAACCTTTCTGTATGTCCGACTCCGTTTACGACGCGAGGGATTTGACGTTTACCGATGACATTTTCCAAACAGGACGAATATCACGGAACCCCACAACACATACGATCTCTCGAGGGGGTACTTGGTATCCTCTATGCTCTTACCATCTTCGTCGGGGAACTCCATCAATGGGGAGATCCAAACTCTCCTTGATCTCGAGTCCAGATTCGCCGGATTCAACTTACTTGTCTTTGTCCCTCACGTCTCTGGGTCCGGTGGGGCACAAAGTCTATCCTACGAAGTTACGAAACTTTCGAATAATGGCGGCGGGAACCCCATCGTCTCGAGACCTTTGACGGGTGAGGAGCGGAAGGGTGGGGCTATGTCGAACGGGATCGACGGGAAAGGAGGAGATGAGTGGCCGAAAGTCCGGGATGCGACACGGGATCTGAGGGAGGTTCTCAAAGGCGATTTCGAGAAGACGGATGAGTCGAATCCACGTCGGAGATCTGATGAGGAACTGGCTGAAGAATTATTTGGGATTCTCTCGCAGTGAGTTGAATCTATCTCCCTTATCTCGAGCGTGCAGTGAAACCAATCTTCCAACAGCTGTCATCATGAAGGTCCTAGTTCTCGATACGAGCTCCGAAACACAATTCAGGTCGTCCCTTTCCCCTTGTCGCCCCAAGACATCGGGAGTCCCGAGAGTGTCCATCAAACCTCACACAGCTCGTGGCCTCGAGACGCCTACGGTACGATGCTTTCAACCGTCATCCTTGTCAAGCGGAACGGGGAAGCTCTCTTCGTCGAGAGGGACATTTGGGGCCACGGTCCGGATGGTATACCTGTGAGGTCAACCGACCGTTCGGCGGATCGGATGTTCAGGTTCAAACTGGCTATTGTCCCCCCTTCATCATGACCACAGTACCCGCTGTGGAATCTGATTTGACAGTCCTACTCAACGAGGAGTCCGCTGAAGATTTATCGTGCGGCTATTATGTATTGTATACTTGATACTATCCAGAGGTAACTGGTATGTGACAAAATAAAAAAATGGAAGGAAATCGTTGTGCGAGATAAGAAACAGCGAGGATCACGTCTGAGAATGGGACTGGGAAGTCACTTGGAATATTTGAATGTTATAAACTATGCACGCAAAAGGAGAAGCTGAACAGGGAATGAGGTAAACTAGATGCACCTGAGTATACTGAGTAGACCATCTTATCTGAATAGACCGAGATGACTGATATGGATGTGTGATCACGGGAAGAAGGTAAGGTAAGATGCTGTAGTCATACCTGGTGAGATTACTATTCGACTCGTGGCCCAGCTGACAACCAGACAGCATTCAAGGAGAGTGAACTGCCAGACATCCTCAAGCGACACTTTTGGCACCCAGATGGGAAAGCACACTTTTGTGATGGAGACTCTGGTGACATACATCCTCTGTCCACACAAAGAGCTCACACTTTAGATTCAGCACTAGGTCCACCTTTCAACAAATTTAATTTAGTGTGTAGATAATCCCTTCATACCTCTCAACTCAGCCATTTGGTATAGATACTGTAATCACAAGGTATAGAACTTAAGTATGAATAAAAAAGACACATGTACAACAAATCTTTGCCAGATGGATGTGACTGAAGCCCAAAATCAAACCTTCCCACACTCTTACTGAACAAGAAAATACCACCCATCCAACTGAAAAACTGCCAGTTTCCAGTAATTGTACCCTTGATCCTAGATAGGTCAACTTTGTGTTGCTAAGGTAAAGTGGGGGTGTGTTGGGCAACCAAAACAGGAGGTAATTCTGGCATGGAAGGGGAATGGACCCAGACTCTTGAGCCATCTATAAGGAGGTATTGTTAGAATCTAGACCATCTGGATGAGAGATGCATCCTCAGATGAATGAAAGAACTGAGAGGGAGTGACTGTCCATAAGATTAAATAAAACCAGATTCTTACATATCTGTTGTAGAAGGGTGCCACTAGCTGAGGTTTATTCCTCAATATCCACAACCCTCTACATAGTGTAGCTTGATGAAACTGAAAGTTGAGGTGTAGAGGTAATCCCAGCATTGTATGGGCCTGGTGCAGGCAGTGTTGTGGTCCTTCCTGATCCCCATAATCTGGTTGGTGGGCTGAGTTTCAAATGAAATGGTCCCAACATTGTCATTCCAGATGCAGTGACCAGCCAAAAAACAATCCAACACCTGTTTCTCTAGGTCTCTACCACTCCCTACCACCCCTACTAGAATGCCTACCCTACTTGAAGGTCCTCCCTATCTCAAATATTCATCTTTGCTCCCCTGGACATATCCCACCCTCTCACCTCACCACACTCCAGCTATGAACCTTGCTACCAACTCACATCATGTCACGATTTTCACCTTTTCACTTATTTTCTTCTAAGTTCAAAGCGCCCAAACACTTGTTCAAATCATGACATGGTGTTATCTTATCTTATCTTATCTTTTCTCATCTTTCCTTTTCACACTTCAAAGTCACACGAAGAAGAACTGGGAAAACAGATAGCATTGCTGAGGTCCAACTATCTACTTGGAGGAAGGAGCTACAACCCACTCATTCTCCTTATCGGACTCCCCTATCCCATCAAAGTCCAACTTGTCGTCGGCATCGTTCCCACCATGCGGCCAAGTCTTATCATAAGACTGCCAGTCCAAGTACTGATCGACAACTTGGTTGGCGGACAAACTGGGGATCTTGTCTGGGAAACCAATATCAGGAAGAGGAGGGGAAGCCGGACGGAAGACAGCCTCCCTCAGAACAGCAGGAGGAGGATTGGTCAATTTCTCGACCAGCCTCTCGAGGGACTCGACGCGAGCCTTGAGATCAGCGATCTCCAACTGGCCATCCCTGGAATCCTATCAGTACTCCTCATCAAGAAAGAAGTAAAGGAGGACACCACCTTAAGGAATCCTCAAGGGACCTCTTCACATCCATACGCTCCCAACCATCGAGAGCCCTCTTCTTCTGCTCCTCCCTCATGTCGTCCTTCATCTCTGCAAGGGACTCGTAGATTTCACAGCCCATGACAGCTGCGAAACCAAGACAGGCGTCCATGCGCCCATCCATCGCATCACCTTCGTGATGGATCTCCTGAACTCCCCTACCTATCCAAGACTTCGGAAATGTCTCCAAGTCCAACTCGTTGATGTGCTTCCTCCACCCTTCTTTGGACACCATGACGGCATCCCCCAAACCTAAATCCCTCAACCCATCGTGCCGGTACTTGCTGGTCATCATCCGACCCCTCACCGACTGAAGGGAAGGATAGGGCTTTCCCCCATTGTCCCTCCTAGACACTTCGCCACCCTGGTTGTAACAATAGACAAACAATCATTTGTCTCGTTCCTCCCTCTCTTCCGTCATGGGGAAATGTCCCCTCTTCCTCTTTCCAAACAAGTTGGAAGGAAACAATGAGCCTGTAAAAAGATTCTTCAACATTCTTGTTAAGAAAGAAGGAAGAAGAATCCTACCTGAGGAATCCCCCTGACTCTCACCCTGAGGATAACCCCTGCAAGTCTTGAGCTCCTTCCTAGTCAGAGGCTTCTTTGGAAGGACCGATTTTTCTTCCTCTTCAGGCGCAATAGGAACCAGAGTTCCCTTAACGGTTGGCAAGAGGGTGGCGAAAGGGTGGGTGTACCCTTGGTCGAAATCCAGGAAAGGGTTGTTGAAATCCATGACCGGCTCGTGGGTGTAGATGTTGGACATGATAGAGGAGAAAGGTGTAGAAATATAAGAGGATGAGGAGTAGTGCTGGAATAGCGGAAGAGTATCGACTGAAGACGATGGAGACAACCGGACCAAACCCTTCTCCCTTATATATCAAGAAATCGGCTATCAGTCAAGTCCCCTATCTTCATCGGATCTTCCCAAACTCCTATCCGTCCATCAAACCCTCAACCCTGATGACTCGGTGTGACTTCTTTTATTTATCTTTATATGGGTGATCCCTCTCACGATCATTACCAATCATTCTCACGAGGGATCACATGTGTTCCCACGGTACATCTTTCTTATTCATTTCTTATCTTCATGATGCACCATCACTTATCTCATTGTCCATTCATCCTTATCACATCGTTCGTTCATCCCTTCTACATAACCTTCCTTTCATCACATGCTTGCTTGACGACTTAGTCAGATGCTTACATGATCACAAACTTTAGTATATAAGTAGGTACTGATGTTCTGATCATCAGGAAACGGGGTGGTTGCTTATTTTGCTTATACAACTTATTTGATCTTATTTTCAGAAGTCCCTGCCATTTTGACCCTTCCAAAACGTCATAATATGGACCTGGATTATATAAGGGAAAAGAAGAAGCAATAAGCAGACATAAGTAGACATAAGTGTTGAATAATCAACAAATTAAGCAACCACCACATTTACTGATGATGTATTCCCCAGACTTTGTCAATCACAGTGTTCTCCCTCCTGACAGGTGGATCATTAGTGATTAACCCCTAGCCTCCCTTGTTCCCCTCTACTCAGCCCCAGAGAAGCTATCCCTCCTTCTCTAGTGCTGAAACGCGTTACCTCGGCCTCTTTTCTATACCTACCCGAACTACGGAAATTCTGGAGCCGCAAGTTACGCCAACACATACAGGAGTGGTCTGTCTCGACCCACTCCGAAGAAATCCGCGGTTACCCCACAACTTCGTGTACCGAGCTACAAAGGAGACTAGCATCGGTTCAGTAGGCCTGTTGGCGAGGTCGGTTCTGACACATCAACCCCCCTCTACTGCACCTCCCTACTGCCACCAACTTCCTCCCTCATTCCGTCACTCCACTTGCCTCTGTCTTTCATCCTGATCAAAACTGATAAGCCTCTGCCAGATCCAGAGTCATGTGTCCCTCCTCTCTGATTCAGCTTCCACTCCCTTTCACCTTCACATGCCCCTTATTCCCTTTTTGATATAGAGATATTTCCCATGTTCACTACACCTTCGCCACATCTTGCCTTGTTTATTTTTGGTTCCATTGTCTTCCCTATTTCTTGTGCTCTTGTCCCCTCTTGTCCCTTCTGTCTCACCAATGTTTTGCTGACCTTGTCATCCTTTATCTTTGTCTCTACTGCTTGTGTTTGTATTTTTAGACCTCTTGTTTGTTACTCAACCCACTCCCATCCAATTCCATTTAGATATACTGTTGTCTTAGAATAGTTGGAATCAGAGAACCCCCCTCCTTGTGGTTTTCCCTCCTCTCACTGCTTGACTGAGTGAAAGTCTTTGTTCCCTACCTTCCTTCTAAGAGTGGAGTGCTCTTGTTGATGTCCCTGGTATTGTTATCACTCAAGTCTCACCTCAAGATTGGAGTGGAGTGCTCCTCATTGTCTCGAACAAGTTCCAAGAGTGCAGTGCTCTTGTTGGAGTCCCCCTAGTTTTATACAAGAGCAGAGTATTCTTTTTGTTAAGTCCCCAGAGTTCCCAGTTTCCCTGGTCTTCACTGTCTCCCCCTGTCAGAACCGACCTCGCCAACAGGCCTACTGAACCGATGCTAGTCTCCTTTGAGATTCGGTACACGAAGTTGTGGGGCAACTGCGGATTTCTTCAGAGTGGGTCAAGACAGACCACTCCCATATGTGTTGGCGTAACTTGCGGCTCCGGAATATCCGTAGTTCGGGTAGGTAGAATAAAGAGGCCGAGGTAACGCGTTTCGGCACTAGAGAAGGAGGGATGGCTTCTCTGTGGCTGAGCAGAGGGAAACAAGGGAGGCTAGGGGTTAATCACTAATGATCCGCCTGTCAGGAGGGAGAACACTGTGATTGACAAAGTCTGGGGAATACATCAGAACATCAGTACGTACTTATATACTAAAGTTTGTGATCATGTAATCATCTGACTAAGTTGTCAAGCAAGCATGTAATGAGGGGTGAGTCGTTTAAGAAGGGATGAATGAATGACGTGATACGAATGAACAGGTAATGAGATAAGTGATGGTGCATCATGAAGATAAGAAATGAATAAGGAAGATGCACCGTGAGAGCGCATGTGATCTCTCGTGAGAATGATTGGTAACGATCGTGAGAGAGATCACCTATATAAAGATAAATGAAGAAGTCACTGTGTCATCAGGGTTGAGGGTTTGATGGACAGATAGGGGCTCGGAGAGATCCAACGAAGATAGGAGACTTGACTGATAACCGGTTTCTTGATATATAAGGGTGATGGTTTTGGTCCGGTTGTCTTCATCGTCTTCGGTCGATACTCTTCCATCATTCCAGCACTACTCCTCGTCTTCCTTTATCTCTACGCCTTCTTCCTCTACCATGTCCGACATCTACACCCACGAGCCGGTGATGGACTTCACCAACCCTTTCCTGGATTTTGACCAAGGGTATATCCGCCCTTTCGCCACCGTCCTGCCGACCAGTAGGGTGACTCTGATTCCTATTGCGCCTGAGGAGGAAGAGTTGGTTCTTCCTAAGAAGCCTCTGATTAGGAAGGAGCTTAAGACTCGCAGGGGTTATCCTCGGGGTGAGAGTCAGGGGGAATCTTCGGGTCAGATTCTTCTTCCTTCTTTCTTAATCAGGATGTTGAAGGATCTTCTACAGGGTTGCCTTTCTTTAAGAGGAAGAAGGGACATTTCCCTTCGTCGGAGGAGAGGGAGGAACGGGACAAATGTCTGTTTGTCTACTGTTACAACCAGGGTAACAAATTGTCCAGGAGGGACAACGGGGGGAAGCCCTATCCTTCCCTTCAGTTGGTGAGGGGTCGGATGATGACCAGCAAGTACCGGCATGACGGGTTGAGGGATTTAGGATTGGGGGATGCCGTCATGGTGTCCAAGGAGAGGTGGAGGAAGCACGTCAACGAGTTGGACTTGCAGACTTTCCCAAAGTCTTGGATCGGTAGGGGGCTCTGGGAGATCCATCACGAGGGTGATGCGATGGATGGGCGTATGGATGCCTGTCTTGGTTTCGCAGCGGTTATGGGCTGCGAGATCTACGAGACCATCGCCGAGATGAAGGACGACATGAGGGATGAGCAAAAGAAGAGGGCTCTCGACGGTTGGGAGCGGATGAATGTGAAGAGGTCCCTTGAGGATTCCTTAAGGTGTGTCCTTCTTTACTCCTTTCTTGATGAGGAGTACTGATAGGATTCCAGGGAGGGTCAGTTAGAGATTGCTGACCTCAAGGCTTGTGTCGGGTCTCTCGAGAGGATGGTTGAGAAATTAACCAATCCTCCTCCTGCTGTTCTGAGGGAGGCTGTTTTCCGTCCGGCTTCCCCTCCTCTTCCAGACATTGGTTTCCCTGATGAGATTCCTGGCTTGTCTGCAACTCAAGTCGTTGACCAGTACGTGGACTGGCAGTCTTATGATAAGACCTGGCCTCATGGTGGTCATGATGCCGACGACGAGTTGGACTTTGATGGAATAGGGGAGTCCGATAAGGAGAACGAGTGGGTCGTAGCAGCTTCTTCCCAGTAGATAGTTCTTTATCGGTATTCCAATACTATCTGCTTTCCTCGTCTTGATGGTGTGACTTTGAAGTGTGAAAAGAAAAGATAAGATAAGATAAGATAAGATAACACCATGTCATGATTTGAACGAGTGTTTGGGCGCTTCAAACTTAGAAGAAAATGAGTGAAAAGGGTGAAAATCGTGACACCCCCTCTCTATTTGCCCAACTCACTTAACACTTGTATTCAACAAGTCTCTACTACCTCCATCAGTAAATGTGGAGGTTGCTTATTTTTGAGCTTATCGCTGGTTAAGGATGGATAAGAGCGGATAAGCCGCAATAAGACAGATTATATAATCCAGGTCCAGATCTTCAATAAGATCATGGGGGTAATCATGTGGTTTTTTGTAGCAAGAAAAATAAGTTCATATAATCTCGGGATAAGGAGAAAACAATCTTAGCCCATGCACCTGAAGAAGGACAGTCATGGAGGTCACTCTGGGTGTTTCGGACTTAACGCTTTTTTGGTTTCAACCGCCACCCTCTCAAACAATCATTCCCAGATCTTCCCTTTCTGCTGCCTTCCTGATGCTACTCAGCAGCAAACAAGTAAGTGCTCTTTGGGGCATGTTTGGAACACATACTGATGTATCCATTCGCATTCTATAGTGTGCACAGAGACCCAGAGCTACAGCCGCATCGAGAGGCCCGCTCTCCTCTGTTCCGGTCAAACTACAACGACAACGACAAGTTTGACCTTGAGAATTCCTAAGGAAAGGCACGGTGATTCCTCTCTGACAGTTGGCGAAAAGCCTGGAGACAACGCACTTGAGACAGGCCCCCCCATCTCCTGCTCAGTTTTATTTCACTCTTTCCACAGCGTGTCGAAGCTCAATACTCAGAAAGACAAGATGCAACAGATCCCAAGGACGCACACAACTTCCTCAAACATGGAACAACCTACACCATCCTCCCCAGTCATCAATGCTTTCCTTCACGGCCTCTACAATGACCCCCAAGCCAAACCGATCATCAAGAGGTCGCACGACAGTTCCAAAACCGATGCCATTCTCAATACCCGTGTTTACAATTCGGTCGAAAGGTTCGGGTAATAGGTTTGGTTGGTTTGATGCACCAATCCTCTTCAACTCGGTGGCCGCCGCTTCGCATGCAACAACCTATGTTCTCATACTTGTGGCTTAGCTTGGGTGGGTGGAGAACTGCCCCTCGTTTGTCTGGCATTGACATCATTCCGCTCAGATTCGACCCAGCTCTCCTGATACTGTGGCAATCAGTATTTGTGATCCCTTCGTGTTGTTCAGGTTTGTCAGATCCCATCTCCCAGGTCGTTGCCTCTTGATCAATATCTTTAGATCAGGAAACCGTGGACGTCATCAAACTCCTAAAGCCGCCCAACCCCCAACACCCTGTCTGGTCTCATGCTCATTCTTGTGTCGCTCTGATACTGATTCTTCCTCCATCCTCAGCTTCAGTCCAACAAATCAACCCCTGGCCCCCCATACCCACGCCTTTCCAACTGACCTCACCATTGCTGAGTACTCCCGTGATGACCTGGATCGGGATGCCCTAAATGTGGTCGGGTTTGGATTACCCTATCTTATATGTCGCTTAATTTCTCCTTATTTACAACTTAAACCTCCTTTATTTGTGACATAAGCCAAACATAAGCACAAATAACGAGCCCACCAGCTATTAGGTGTGAATCTGCAATAAGATTCGATAAGCAGAATAATCAAAAATAAGCAGACGACCTGTTTACTGATGTCCTTACTCTATCCACTGACCCTCCAACCATGTCTCCCAAGCCTCAAGACTCCACTACCCCTTCAATAATGCATTCCCTACTTCCCTACTACCTTCCCTACTACTGCACAACCAGTCACCCCACCCCTTCAGCTCTTACTGTCCTTCCCTCATTCCACATTGGCTGGACAGTAGGTAGTACAACGGTTTGGAGACATTATCCATGACCCAATGCAACAGATGGGGTCCTGACAGTTCCCTTATAAGGGTTCAATATTCATCTGGATTTATTTGTACATGTTGTACATTATACAGACAGTCACCCAGGAAAGAAGGAATGATTAGAAGAGATGGTGCAGAGTGTAGACTAGTACAAATGAATGAGTGCTTGAGGAATCAAATGACAAATACTACAATTTAACAGGTATTTCTAGTTGGTAGAAGGTTCAAATTCTATCCCACCCACAGCTGCTCCTGTCCATATAGATAAAGCCCCAAGAGATTCTAGCCCTAGACAGAAAATTTTGGATCCATCTCCTGATATTATTATCTAGATCTTTAGGCTAGACCACTGATCAACTGCTGTAGTTGACTTACAGTAAAACTTAGGGTTGGCCCTGACAGTAAGGCCATATCAGTAAGACTGCAATGCAATATATGACCATTTTGCTGATACTGATACTGAACCTCAACACAGCATGAGAGCATAAGAGGCCAAAACCATCATAGTGGGCATTGGTCTCCCCTTTGTATGAAAGGGTCCCAACTGTCTTGACTCTACCCTTTTAATACATGTAGTATACAGACAACCTCCATACACCTCTCAAGTTGATCATATAGTACAAGTTATATAAGAGTCATACTTGCTTGGCAATGGGACTTATGGTATGTGAGTTGACAGGCCTTGAGTCTTTGATTTGATTGATTTTGGCTGATCAGTCAAAGGGCATAAAGGGGTTTCATCAAACATAGTAGAATCACTTGAGAAAGGAAGAGGACCAAAGTCTGTTTGTATCCTATGGTATCTAGTAAAAAGACCAAGCTTATATACTAGTAGTAGAGTCAATGAAGTCATAGTGGTAGATATCTCAAAACTTATGAGTGAATGGGTAAAAAGATAAAACTAAGGTCTGGGCCATCTTGTGATCAGGGGAACATGGGGACCAGGTGCTAACATAGTACATAGGATCTATGGCCTGACTAAACAAGGTGCCCATACTGCAGACTTCTACCAGAGAAGCACACAGTTGAAGTCCAGAATCAACACCTCCCCAGTCAGATAGCGAGCAAGAAAATACTGGCCATCTAACTGCACATCAACACGCTTGGCAAATCTCCCACCCAGCCGGAGAACCACCTTCCCAGTAGCTGTATCCTTGATCCTAGATGGTCCAATATCCCACAGCTTGGTATTGCTAAGGTGGATTGAGGGTGTCTTGGACAACTGACCAGAGGATGAGCCTAAGATATCAAGATCCCACCCACCATAGGCTTTGGAGTGATGGGAATAAACCCAAACTCTTGGACCATTTACAATGAGGGATGTTCTAGTATACTGGCCATCAACTGCAATCTTCCCCATAATCTCTCCTGTCCATGTAGACCAAGCCTCAATAAATTCAGAACGAAGACAGAAAACTTTGGATCCATCTCCTGATAGCCTGATGGCACACAAGTCATGCCAATCTATGTCCATTACTTGGATAAGTTTCTCCTTCTCCATATCCCAGATGTGGAGCTTCTCATCTCCATACCACATAAAGATTAACCTGCTATCAACTGGCTGGACATCACTCCACCAGGGGTTCTTTGCTGGTGTTTGGAGGGATGTCTTGCAAAGGCCAGTTGAGATGTCCCATATCCTCATCACCCCATCCAAGTCACCTGAGATAAAAATATTATCTCTTGCATGCAGAGTGATGGACATGATTGGAGCTGAAGTAAGAGATGTAGACTTTGGAAGGCCCACAGCTGGATTCATTAATAGGGGGTCAATCTGCCAGAACTCAACTGGTTTGTCCCAAGATGATATGATAAGGGAGGAGGTGGAGGAAAATACATAAGAGGTAGTCATACTGGCATACTCACCAAAGGTCCCAATAAGGTGAGGATCTGGGCCAGTGATATCCCAAATGTAGACAGTATTATTATTAGCAATTGCAGCTACAAGTCTGCCATTGGGGGAGAAGCAGCAGTGACGGGTAGTGGAATTGGGTATATGGAATTTTGCCATAATTGCTCCAGAATCATGGTTTTGAACCACAATATCTGCTCCTTGGCATAAAACAAGCTGGGTGCTATCTGGAGAGAAAGCAACATGGGTACCAGAAAATGAGGGATTGATTTGGTGGCCATCAATGTCCCACTGCTGGACCTCATTGCCAGATGCAGAGATGAGGTGTTGAGAGTTTGTGGGAGAGAAGCTAACACATTTCACCTCATCTTATTGTTTCATAATATGGTGACAGGCTCCTGTTTGAATGTCCAATAAATGAATTGTTCTGTCAAGAGACCCTGAAGCAATTGTGGTGCAGTCTGCTGAGATGGAAACAGAATATACCCAGCTGGTGTGACCATGGAAGGTCATGACAACCCCACCAGTCTATAGATCCCAGAGTTTAATGGCAGTATCACAACCCCCAGATACAAGTGATATCCCATCTGATGAGAAAGTGAGGGATTCCATGTAGTCAGCAACATGACCAGACAGAATTACTGTCTGACTTCCTGTGGTGGCATTGAGTGTGATGATTTCCCCAGACCCTAACCCAACTGCAATAGTGTCTTCCCAAGCCGCAAGACTTGTTGCACCACTGCTGTCAAGTATAACTGTGCGGAAACAGATTCCCCATTCAACTGGAAGCCCCTTGACCACCCCAACTTCTCCTGAGAGCTCTTCACTATAACACTTGTGAATCCAAGATGAGGAAGGAGAAAGTGGGAGAGCAGAATGGTATATCTGGGAAGGAGAGTGATAGATTGCATCAAAGTGTTCCAAGAGGAAACACTGGGTATCATTTGCCCACTTGCAGGAAACTCCTGCCTGAACAAATATAAACTTGTGTTTAATGGGTAAGTACTCTATACATGACTCACCAGCATACACCATTGCTGTATCTCATCAAGGGCATAAACACCAGTGTCATGCACCCGGCATTTTTCACCTTTCTTTTTACCTTCTTTCTACTTCTTCAAGACTCACTCAAGACATTCGACAAGAGATACAAGACAACCTTTGTTATTGAAGGTACTCGTAGCAGTACAA
>Ga0307511_10002383_pt1 | contig 19650 bp, 13 predicted proteins | sample 13_EM_MG_FD_200266 | JGI IMG/M metagenome (GOLD analysis project Ga0307511, IMG submission 200266) | Populus trichocarpa ectomycorrhiza microbial communities from riparian zone in the Pacific Northwest, United States - 13_EM | ecosystem: Host-associated > Plants > Roots > Unclassified | place...
TTTTTAAAAAAAATATATTATTTTAATATATTTTTAAATAAAAATCACTTCAAAAAAGTTTGTATGGGAATTAGTGATATGTCAAAGACCGGGGACTGATCTGTAATTATCCTTAATAACCCGGGGGAAATTTATTACCATATCCAGCAGCATTCTCTCTTTAATATCTCCCTTTCGCTGCAATATCTTCCTAACCAAAAAAAAACTCTTTCGTAGCAGGAAACACGAATAACTAAATTTCATTCATACCCAATCGATTCTTTATATCTGCTATGTTAATTAGGGTTTCAAAACAAATCAATTTCAAAGATGCTAGAAACTCTAAGACCAATAACATACATTTCTGCTACTTCTTCTACAGTTAAATTTCAATACTGTAGACTCCAATCTAGGGTTTTCCACCACCGTTTTATCCCTATTAATAGTTCCCTTACTTTGCCTTCAATTAACCCTAAATCCTTCAATTTTTTATCGAATACCAAAATCAGAGACTATAAAATCTTAGCCAGATGTCAAGATAGCGATTCTACCGAGAAAACAAGCACCGAAACCGAGCCACAAAACAACCCACCACCATCACCGCCATCGTCGAATTCAGGGTCAAAGCAGAAGAGAGAGAAGCAAGGGAAAAGCCAATGGTGGTTTTCCAAGAAGCAGAATTGGAAATGGCAACCTTTAATTCAAGCGCAAGAAATTGGTGTCTTGCTTTTGCAATTAGGGATTGTTATGTTCGTTATGCGGTTGCTTCGACCCGGGATTCCTTTGCCCGGGTCGGAGCCAAGGCAACCCACTACTTTTGTCAGCGTGCCGTATAGTGAGTTTTTGGGTAAAATTAGTAGTAATCAAGTGCAAAAAGTGGAGGTTGATGGTGTGCATATAATGTTTAAGTTGAAAGATGAAGGAGTTAGTGGTCAAGAGAGTAGCAGTGAAGTGGTTGATAGCAAGTTTCAAGACTCGGAATCTTTGTTAAGGAGTGTGACGCCTACTATGAAAAAGATTTTGTATACTACGACGAGGCCTACTGATATTAAGACTCCGTATGAGAAAATGCTGGAGAATCAGGTGGAGTTTGGTTCGCCTGATAAGAGGTCCGGTGGATTCTTGAATTCAGCATTGGTGAGTTTTTACTGGAAGTTAGTTATGATTTGATGTTCTTGATTTTTGAAGTTAATTAGGAGCAATTGGTGTAAATCTTGTCCTCTTTAATTTCGTTTCCAAGTTTGCTAGTTGAGTTTGATACAACTAGTGCAAGTTTATGTCTTACATTAGTTTGATATTTAAGAGCATTACTAGAGTAGACTAGCATTGATGTTAAAAATAGGAAGCACGCATCCATTCGATAGGGATTGGACATTTACGAACTGATTGAGAGAAGCAAATTTTAATCCTTGAAATTTAATTATCTGGTGTTCTGTTTACCTAGGAGATACTGTTATGTACATTAATTGTTAAATAGTTGGTTATGGAACCTAGATTGATTCCCACTTATTAAATTGTACTTTTTAACAGAATTCTCATTAGAACTGGCGATTTGAAAACCCTCATAGGGAATTTGCAGCAGTTTTTAGCTAATTTCCTCGTTGTTGCTTCTCTATTAGCATGACTTATATCACATTTCTTCATGTGAGTTAACCTTTTTCTCTCCGATGTTGTTCTTGTCTTCTACCCCATTTATGTTGATCATGGATCACTAGCACTTGTCTAGCATGATACATGGGTTATTGCTTTTTTTTTTGTTCTTTGGATAAAAGTTAAATGTTATTAGAGGAAAATGAAGAGAAGAATACAACAAGGGAGATAAGATGTGGCATGGGGTGATCACAATAATGAGAATCTATATATTTGACTGTCAACATCTTACTTAATATTAACTGAGGAAACCCCCCTGAAAACCCCAACAATAAAAGAAAAAAGAACTTCCCTTAACAATAGCTCAAATTAAAGCGATCATTGAAAATTCTTGGATTTATTTTCATCCAAATGTGCCACACAACTTTGGACACTACACATCTCTCTCATATGTGCATGCACAGTTGTGCAGTCATTTGTTCTTGTTGCACTGTACTAGGTATGTGTTAGAAGGGGAAAATAAGTGCATCATATGCCTTGAAAGTTGGAAAGAAAAGTTATAAGTGATGTGTTGTTGCAGGAGTTATCTCACTGTATGAGGCTTAACTTCACTTACTTTCTTCTGTTCCTTTCAGATAGCTTTGTTCTACGTAGCTGTGCTTGCAGGGCTTCTTCAACGTTTCCCTGTTACCTTTTCTCAGGTGCGAACTTTCATCCTTCCTTTTCATTTGTCTTGAACCTAATGCAATGTAGCAAGATTTTGAGTGGATCTATGTAAAGTTGTGCAGCATACAGCTGGTCAGGTTAGGAACCGTAAGTCTGGGGGTTCTGGAGGTTCAAAAGTGTCTGAGCAAGGTGAAACAATAACTTTTGCTGATGTTGCTGGGGTTGATGAAGCTAAAGAAGAGCTAGAAGAAATTGTGGTATGTTATATTGGATCTATTTGTTACTCCTAGTGGACCATCATGTCTTGCTTGGTTTCCTGAATCCACCCTACTAATTCAGGAAATGATCTTTACTTGCTGATGTTTACTGTGCAGGAATTTCTCAGGAATCCAGACAGGTATACAAGACTTGGTGCTCGTCCTCCTCGAGGTGTTCTCCTGGTGAGTAAAGAAAGAAAAGCTTGAGATGGAAGTTTATTGCCTGAAAACGTGTTGACTGTTGATCATATCTCCTGCACAAATCACCCGAATTAGTTGTACATGTCAACTTTGCTGGTCTCAGTTAAAATAAACTGCCATGCATGACTCCACCCAATCATCTCATTGTACTCTTCAATATTCACCTGATCAGACAATCTACAAAGATAACATGAGAAAGTAAACTCTGAACCCAAAAACTGGAAAGTTGTTGATAGACATTCATTCTCTTTCACCAGTCACTGTATTAGCAGTGATTCTATTCCTTAAATATAAATGCTGTATTTTATCACTCTTGCACACTGGGTTTCCCTAATTTTGTTATTGCTCAGTTCCCCAACCACTGCTGGCATGCGTGTGTGCTGAAATATTGTGTGATGACTGGCCTGATCCGAGAAGATAAATATAAGAGGCTGCAATGATTGACGCCTTAGATCAAAATTTTCATAAGTTTAGTGAGAATTATGTCTATCCTACAGGTGGGCCTTCCTGGGACAGGTAAGACTCTTCTAGCAAAGGCTGTTGCTGGAGAAGCTGAAGTTCCCTTTATAAGTTGTTCTGCAAGTGAATTTGTTGAGTTGTATGTTGGCATGGGTGCCTCCCGTGTGAGAGATCTCTTTGCCCGGGCAAAGAAGGAGGCACCATCAATAATATTTATTGATGAGGTAAGATTTTGGGAATCCTTATTGTGTTTGGACGTTAAATGTTTAACACCATGGACTTCTTAACGTGAGTTACATTATTCCTTGTGCAGATAGATGCTGTGGCTAAAAGTCGTGATGGAAAATACCGCATTGTTAGCAATGATGAAAGGGAGCAGACTTTGAATCAGTTGCTCACTGTATGCTTCTTGTTTGAAAGTCTTTTCATTTCTGAAACGTCCTCGCTATGTCATTGTTGAAGTTGAAATGTTTGAAATGCATTGCAGGAGATGGATGGGTTTGATAGCAACTCTGCTGTTATTGTTCTTGGTGCAACAAATCGCTCAGATGTGTTAGACCCTGCACTTCGCCGACCAGGAAGATTTGATCGTGTGGTTATGGTTTGTACTTTGATTCACTTGCATCTTGGCAGGACACATGCACTCTGTATAGTTCACCTATGTCTGATGTCTTAGGAATTTGTCTGATTTTTCATCATTAGGTGGAAACACCTGATAGGAATGGAAGAGAAGCCATTTTAAAAGTACATGTTTCCAAGAAAGAACTGCCTCTGGGAGAGGATGTTAACCTCAGTGACATTGCCTCTATGACTACTGGTTTAACTGGGTATTCCCCCCTTGATTAATATTAGATCTTCTATCTCTTATTTCTGGCAAAATTAGCTTGTGTGACCTTTTAATTCTTACATCATGCAGGGCAGATCTTGCAAATCTGGTAAACGAAGCTGCTTTGTTGGCTGGAAGGAAAAACAAAGTACTAGTGGAGAAATTTGATTTCATTCAGGCAGTGGAGCGGTCAATAGCTGTAATTCCCTCTCTCTCACTATGTGTGTGTGTGTGTGTTTGGGGAAGGTGATGTGGGTGCAGGAAATTTGTGATCAATTTAATCTACTTGAATTGCCCTTCACTCACTCCTCAAATAAAGTCCGTGTTGCTCTTCTTGTTTGATTTATAGTTTAAACATTTTTATTTGTTGACAAGAGATTGACAATTGATAATAATTTAACCTCTCACATTTTAGTTCCTGTTGGTGATTTAGGACAGCTATTATAGAACTCCCTAAAAGACATGTAGGACACCTGCAGAAAGTTTTTGAGTGACTTTTACCTAGGTTTTCAATGGCCAAAGTGTTTATATGTGTTAACACTTGTTGTTAACGAGGTAAAAGTTGATATTGATTCACCAAGAAAAATAAAGATTTGCCATCTGTTCTGCATCAATGCTGTGACAGCGCTTTGGGGTTTTTCTTCTTTTCTCATTCTGAAAGATTGATAGATAATTAGGGTTTACCGTGTGAAGTTTTTTACTAAGGGTTGTTTTGATGGAGCAAGTTAATTTGATATCTGATGCTTATGAAATCAAAGTCTGTGCTGCACATGTAGATTTTCCTAAGGCATCACAGCCAAGGTCCCATGAGCATTACATATGGAAGTAGGGTTGCATTTAACAGTCCTGAAGGGAGCTTAAAGCATTTGAAATTTCTGCACAATTGCTGTGGAATTGAAAAAATTACATAACTGTATGGAATTCAGGATTTCTTGTAATCGTGAATGTATATGGACTTCCCTAAAATGGGAAATGCAACTGTGCAGGATATGTAATAAGACCCACAAACATTTGTTGACCAAATCTAAGACCCAACACAAATAACTCAGCTGATAGCTGTGAATATAATTTCAAATACCCGTGATTTATAAAATTTAAGAAAACTTTATTTAAAGTAAACCAAGCATGTTCAGCTAAATAAATATAAAACAGGACTCCAAGCTAATTCAACAAGACTACAGAAGCCCCCCAGAGGCCCTACAGTTATTTAGAGCGAAATTTGCTCTTATGCAGAAGGCCCTTTGTTCTACAACTGTTGGGTGATCTTTGCTGCTTTTATCTGTATCTTCAAATACTTTGAGCCTGAATATAATGTTGTCTGCTACAAGCATGGAGAGCATTTTCCACTTGTCTTTGTATTACTCAAGCTCCTCTGTTTTGCAAGTATTAATGTGTATTATGCTCTACTATCTACTTATAATTCAGAGCACTTTCTATGTTTTCTCGATTTTGGTGACTTTGTGCTCCAAGATACCAAGGGTCCCTTCTTCCCTGACTCCTTGATGGTCATAAATAGTCAGCTATAATTGAAAAAAAAGTGAGTTTTTAAACCTCGAGTATAATGGAAGAACTGAACCAATTATTTGTTCTCATAGGGCATTGAGAAGAAGACTGCCAAGTTGCAAGGAAGCGAGAAGGCTGTGGTTGCACGTCATGAAGCTGGCCATGCAGTAGTAGGTACTGCTGTTGCTAATATTCTTACTGGACAGCCACGTGTAGAGGTAATAAACATCACAGGAACTCTAACTGTTTGGTGTAGGTTTCTATATTTGTTACTTTTCACAGTATTAATTTGCAAATTGTGAAGCTGTATCCATGGAAATTATGACACCCTTAATGGCATATCCATACTGGTGTCATATTGTCATGTGCGCGAGGACATTACTTGAGCCCAAAAACGATGTTATAATTGATTGTTAACTGCATTTTCAATTTTTTCTTGTCTGATTTTCTAATTGGCCTGGGATACAGGTTTTCGTGGAGAAATTTTTTACATATGGAATACTGGGAGATCCAAATCCTTTTAGTTGTTTGCACACATAATTCTAAAGGAGTCATTGAATTGAACTATCAAATGAAAAAAAAAAATTCTAATCTTCTAGGAAGATAAATCGATGGAAGTAAATACCAGTAACTTTGCTAATATTGAAAAGTAATATGGTTTTTTATTAGAACTAGTGCCTGGGTTTTTGTGGGCGTATGACTTACAAAAAGTTAGAAATGGAACATCATATTCAGACCACTTAGCGTTGCCCAAATGGTATAGATAACACAGTAACAATTACTTCTTTCCATGTCATTAGAAGTTGAGCATATTACCAAGGTCAGGAGGGGCTTTGGGCTTTACTTATACACCCCCAACAAATGAGGATAGATATTTGCTCTTCATTGATGAGTTGCGTGGCCGCTTGGTTACTCTTCTTGGAGGACGGGCAGCAGAAGAAGTTGTTTATTCAGGTCGTGTCTCGACAGGTGCCCTGGATGATATTCGGCGGGCTACTGATATGGCATACAAAGCAGTAGCTGAATATGGTCTTAATCAGACAATAGGTCCCGTGTCTCTAGCAACACTTTCTGGAGGAGGGATGGATGAATCTGGAGCTGCTCCATGGGGAAGGGATCAGGTGTTGTGTTATTTAAAATTCATTTCCTTCACAAGTAGTCTGCTTAAAAACTGACTTGAAATTGAACACCACAGGGGCATCTTGTTGATCTTGTTCAAAGAGAGGTGAAAGCATTGCTGCAATCTGCCCTTGATGTAGCACTTTCTGTTGTGCGTGCTAATCCAACTGTCTTGGAGGGGCTTGGTGCCCATCTGGAAGGTAGTTCTTACTGCCAGCTAAATTCTCTACCAGAGTGTGCAATGCATTATATTATTGATGAATTGCCAAGTTGTAGTCCAATAATTGCTGCACATCCTTTTTATTAGGACTTTTAATATGCCTACGCATCTAGTATAACTTTTAAATTTTTATTATGCCAATACCATTAACTATGGTTAATTTTAAAATCGTGAAACTGCTCAAGTGGTTTTTGCGTGTACTTTTTCCTCTATGCATTACATTAGATAACATAATTTGTATTTGTTATCTGATTCTATCCAGGTTACCCAGCCCACAGAAGTTGATGTAGATTAGATTCTGGATTTGCATATTGAATTGTTTATGATGCTGAATTACTGTATATTCAGTGTTTGTATTGTTTCGAAGAGTTGCTACCTGTAATTTCCATGTTCTGACATTTGCTCTTTTTTATCTGCTGGTTCAGAGAAAGAGAAAGTAGAAGGTGAGGAGCTGCAAGAGTGGTTGAAGTTGGTAGTTGCTCCAAAAGAGCTAGCTCTCTTTGTCGAAGGCAAGCAAGAGTCATTTCTCCCGCTATAAGCAGGCGCCTAATGAACAGTGATTGTGCTCTCAGCTTTTCACCATCATGCAAACAATGGAGCTAGCCTGTAGTGCCTCAAGCCATTATAATATGAACTTAATGGCATAAACTCTGAACTCCTACAGCATTATGTTTCAATGAGGTAAATTTTTGATGTCATTTTAACATTACTGGCCCAAATGCAGAAGAAATGGGGGAAAAGCTGATCTGCCGCTTGCTGCTGCCGGAGCTTAGCCAAGTCTCTCACCATCTTGACATTGCCCCCCTTTACACTACTGGTTGGTTTTGAAATTTGTTTTCCATTGGCAATTATTTAAGTTGGTACAGTTTCAGGTCATTGTCAATTGTAACCTTTTTTTTTTCAAGTTGTTATTCTGTGAAAATATACATAATAATATGTTAAAGAAGCTGTTTTGGTGACAAACACTGTGCATATTTTCTCACAGGAATTATATAAGTCATATACATGTTACAGATTCTTGCATCTGAAAGTTGGGTGGAACCTCATTGTTTAGGACCATCAGATGTGAAGATGAAACTCCATTGAAATGATGATAACTGGTTCATAGCTGATGTCATGCTTTCTGTTTCACCATAGGAGAGGAACTCGATCAGCCTGCCAAAAGCAAGTGTTTGTCTGGGGACCGATAATGGGGAACAGACATTAAATGGATAAACATTGGACGAATAACTAAAATGAAGAACTAGAAGTTAAATTTTATTCTGAGTTATGTGTCCGCCAACCACGGTTATTTGGTCGGGTCATCAGGCTATAGGGAAGGGAAGGGAAGAAGACAAGTGCAGGGTTCCTAAACACTTTTGCATTTGTTTTTTTTTATTATTATTATTAACATGAATATTCGAGGTAACTTATGTATATTTTAATTAATTTTAAGAGCTCTGAAATTTACATTGATATTTTCATGAGTCTAAAATATCAGCGTTGCTTTCAAGAAAATGACTGATCTTCCCTCTGTTCCTACAGGAATATATACATAAGAGTCTTGAGGACCACACGTCTCTGTACGTCTCATGTGCAGGACATGAATATAATAGCCAGTGCCATAGATTTGGCTTAGGTTGTATGCTTCCAAACGTCAAGAGCTGACCAAGAGTAGTAGCAATTTCTTGTGATAATTTTACGGGACAGGATCAGTACCACGTACAATTAATTGGTTATTGGCTAAAATCCAATACTTAGTTTCGTGTCCTGGTTGTAACTTGACAGAGGTTTTGGAATTTGAAGCAGCTCGCTTGGAAGTTTCAAAACAGAAGCTTTTCTGCTTCGATACCTTGCCTCTTGAAATTATGGCAAAGAATGATGGCCTTTATTGCTAAAAAACAAAGAAGAGAGAAATCATTCATTTTTTCTTCTTAACAATAAGAATCTAATTAATTGATGGGATTGCCAATCTAGAGTGTTTTTTTTTTCCTGTGAGTGTTTGGACCAGATCCAAGATGTTTATGATACATTACAACAAAAGTAAATTTCTCTAAGGATTAAAACACAAAGAAAAATTAAGTTTCAGGACCGAAAAGTAAACTCTTAAATCTACAGGGATTAAATATGAAAAATATAAAATTCTCTAATATTCTCCCTCCTTTCTTAAGTCTTCACATTCAAGGATGAAAACGCGAATAAATAAAGCTGCAGAAACGAAAAGTAAACTTCTGAAACTAGAAGGGTTAAATATGAAAAATAAAAAATTCAATGACTAAAATGACTTTCATGCACCTGGCAATTATTCCATGGATTAATTAAACAGTGTAGTATACGCTATACGGTGCAATTGAGTCTTGGGCTATAGTACCTCAAATCTTTTAGTTTTATTTGTAATCTTTTAAGAAATTGCATGTTATGTAATTTGTAAATAAATAAATTATTTTATTTGGTAATTATAATTGATATAATATGCGTGTGCTTGTGGGCGTGAATTTTGTTTTTTTGTTTTTTCATTGTAAAATTAGATAGTTCAAGCTTTAGGTATAAAATAATGAATTTGTTTAAATTTCTCACGATTTCCTTGTATAATGCTTAACACATTAAAGGTATATTATTGGGAATTTTCTTTTTCAACTAATCATAAAAATTATATTTCCAGTAATTATATCTTAGAAGGATATCTTATAATCCCCATATTAAATGACACCAGGATCTGTTTGGGAGTGTGGTTGCGGTTGCTTTTCAAAGTGTTTTTCATATTGAAATGCATCAAAATAATTTTTTTTATTTTTTAAAAATTATTTTTGAGATCAGCGCATCAAAACGATCCAAAACATATAAAAAAATTAATTTTTTGACAAATGTGATTTGCAACACGTTCAAACGGTGTTTAAATAGGTAAGTGGCATGAATGGAGTAAGATGACATGGAAGAAAAAATAACTTGTTTGTCTTTGTATTTTGTACTAAAAAAGAAACTACGGATAAAACAATCTGTAATAAAATTGAGAATTTCTTTAAATAGCTTGTTTCTAAACTTATTTACCAGAATATGACATTTGCTTCACATCAACATTAAATAATATGAAATTAAAATTAAAAAAATAAAAAACTAATTTCAATAAATGATGAAAGGGTTTGTCTAATGGATGTTTTTAATGTGCTTATTAAGAGTCATTTTATATTTCTAATCAATCACTATATTTATTTTTTTATTTATAATTTATTGTAAATACTTAAAAATAATATCATACAAAGGAGAAATTATTTAATGTATTTAATAAAAATAATTAATTTTTATTTAAATATTTGATTTTTAACCTCTTTTTAAAACGAGTCAACAATAAATGAGTTCAATAAAATACACTTAGATAATATTTAATGGTTGCCATAACGTCACTCCTTACCTTTTCCCATAATAAAAACTATATTGAGAGTTTTAAGAGTAGGTGAAGATATTTTAGGCTGTTTGTTTCTAATTTTTTGAAAATTATATTTTAAATTTTTCAGTATTTATTTGTTATTAAAAAAATTGATTAACAAAAAATATTTTATAGCAAAAAAAAAACTTGACTTAGTTTCCAAAAAAAAAATTTCTTTTTATTTTGAGCGAAAAACACTTTTCAAAAATTATGAAAAATTTAGAAATGTTATATTATTTGCTGATTATATTAAATTTAATTCTCAAATTTTTGATTGCTATATATTTTATTTTGAATTTTTTTTTCAATTTTATCCCTTAGAATTTGATTTAATTTGATTTTTATATTAACTTTGGTCCATATTTTTATCTCTTATTATTTTTTTAATTAAAATTTTTTATCATTCTTTTAATTGTTACTTATTTTATTTGAAATAATTTATGAAATTATTATTATTATTATTATTTTAATTTCATTATCTTTTAATTTTTTATATGTTAGATTTGATCTCTATTATTTTAATTGTTATTTATTTTATTTGAGATGATTTATAAAATTAGATTTTTTTTTCAATTTCATTCTCATTCAACTTTTGAATTTATAAGATTTATAACTCGTTATTTTAATAAAATTTTAAAAAACATTAATAAGTTATTTTTCGAGTCATTTTTCATGATGTAACCAAATACTGAAAAATATTTTTTAATTTATTTTCTATGACATTATCAAACATTAAAAAATAATTTATTTTCAAGAATCTAATTTTCATGAAAATTACTTTTCAAAAAAAATTATTTTCCAATAAATAAAATGGTGACTAAAAAAAAGTAATAGCAAGTCTGAAACAAAAAGCCTTTTAAAAAAATAAAAAATCACTGGCTAAAATGATTTCAAGCATAAAACTTTGGATTTTTTAAAAATCATGTAGACAGCTGTCATCAGTGAATATATATATATATAATTAAAAAAAACTCTATTTGTGCGCACTCCCAAAACGGGGGCGAGAGGGTGACTGAGATTCAGTTATTGCTAAACAGGGAGGGGAGGAGGACGCCACGTAATAGATATTCAAAATCCACGTAAGCGACCTTTTCATCTCCTTAGTTACCTCCTAACCGTATCAATCCCCTCCTCCCTATAAAAAAAGCCCAAATCAGTGTACCAGCTCTTCCTTTTTATCGGTTCTCTCTCTGTCTCTCTTTCAACCGCTCGCTCGCTCGCTGATACGAAAGAGATAAGCCCTCATTTTCCATCAGGTTCAGCTTCTCTCTCTTTCTTGCAATTTCAGATTTCGATTTCTCTGCTGAATTTGTTGTCTCTTGTGTTCTGCCTAGAAATGGCGTCTGTCCAAGCCACTGCTATCTTGATATCCTCAGCTGTAACCAAGAATGGCAATACCACTGCCTGCTTGCCACTTGGATTTGTTATTTCACGTGCTGCATGCAAGAAGGAGTTTTGCGCTCACTCTATGGCGTCGGGAGCCAGAGCTACTCTCACATTTGATCCACCAACAAGAACTAACCAAAAGAAGCACACAGTCGATCCTTCTTCTCCTGACTTTCTTCCTCTTCCTTCTTTTGAACAGTGTTTTCCAAAGAGCACCAAAGAATACAGGTGATTTTTTCACAATCTACTACATATAGCTATGGTGTCGTTTTTTGCTTAGACGACATGTTGTTCGTCATCCGAACAGGCTTTCATCACTTCTTATTTGATTTGATTTGATTTCAGGGAAGTTAAACATGAAGAATCTGGTCATGTACTAAAAGTTCCGTTCCGGCGAGTCCATTTGTCCGGCGATGAACCAGGTTTTGATAACTACGATACCAGTGGTCCTCAAAACATCAGTCCCCGCGTAGGTATGCAGCTTGTCTTGTCTATCTTTCAAGTTTCTGTTAATCACCTCCCTTACCTTTACAACTAATTTACTGACTTTTGTTGGTACTTCACAAATTTGGACTTTAGACAGTGGACGAATCCAGAATCTGCTGTTTGGTAGGGCCAAAATGTAACATTTTTATTTTGGGGTGGCCATTAATTACATTAGAACTTACTTGAAAAGTCTCAATTTAGAAGGGGGATTTGAACTTTATTTAAACCTGGCTCTGGCCCTCCTTTTGCTCCCTCTCATTTAGACTGGTTTTAATCTACTGTTGCTTGGGTTATGTTGTTTTCTAGTGCCAGCTCTTTTTTTTTTGTGTGTGTGTGTCTTGTCGTGGTAGTTTTCCTGGGTAAGCAAGATTGACCTTTATCATCAACTCAATCAGCTAGTGTAAATGAATGATGTTGTATATTCAGGACTTCCTAAGCTTCGTAAAGAATGGGTTGACAGGCGGGAGAAGCTAGGTACACCAAGGTACACTCAGATGTATTATGCGAAGCAGGGAATTATAACCGAGGAAATGCTGTACTGTGCTGCTCGTGAAAAGCTTGATCCGGAGTTTGTGAGGTCAGAGGTTGCACGTGGGAGGGCAATTATCCCTTCCAACAAGAAGCACTTGGAGCTGGAACCGATGATTGTTGGAAGAAATTTTTTGGTTAAAGTTAATGCAAATATTGGAAATTCTGCTGTTGCGAGCTCTATCGAGGAAGAAGTTTATAAGGTTCAGTGGGCAACTATGTGGGGTGCCGATACTGTTATGGATCTTTCCACTGGTCGCCACATTCATGAGACTCGGGAGTGGATCCTACGTAACTCTGCTGTGCCAGTAGGTACTGTGCCTATCTATCAAGCACTTGAGAAAGTAAATGGAATTGCTGAAAACCTTAGCTGGGAAGTCTTCAGAGAAACCCTGATTGAACAAGCTGAGCAGGGTGTAGATTATTTCACAATTCATGCCGGGGTTCTGCTGCGGTACATCCCCTTAACTGCAAAGCGCATGACAGGAATTGTTTCACGAGGAGGATCAATCCATGCTAAGTGGTGCTTAACTTATCACAAGGAGAACTTTGCCTATGAGCACTGGGATGATATTCTTGACATATGCAACCAATATGATGTGGCCCTGTCAATTGGCGATGGACTGAGGCCTGGTTCCATATATGATGCCAATGACACTGCCCAATTCGCAGAGCTTTTAACTCAAGGGGAACTGACTCGTCGAGCATGGGAAAAGGATGTACAGGTAATTAGTTTGCCAGTATATATATTAGAACCTCTAAGCCTCATGTATTGTCTGCAACGGTGGATAAATTTTTTCGAAGTCTACACTTCATGTTTACTGGTTAGGTGGTACACTATTTGGTTTTCAAATCTTCTTGTGTGCTTGGTGTGAATAATAGTGGCTTTGATGCATTGAACTATCAAACCAGAGATGACACCGATAGATGCCCAAGATTTTTTTTTTCCAGCCATGCTACTTTCTGAAAGATTTAGTGCTTTCTTTTGATTTTAATATGTGACCTACATTTTCATGTGCCTTTTCAGGTTATGAATGAAGGGCCTGGACATATTCCAATGCACAAGATTCCTGAGAACATGCAAAAACAGCTAGAGTGGTGCAATGAAGCTCCTTTCTATACTCTTGGACCCCTAACAACAGACATTGCTCCTGGATATGACCACATAACCTCTGCCATTGGCGCTGCCAATATTGGGGCTCTTGGCACTGCACTTCTCTGTTATGTCACACCAAAGGAGCACCTTGGACTGCCAAATAGAGATGATGTGAAGACTGGGGTTATAGCATACAAGATATCTGCTCATGCTGCTGATTTGGCAAAAGGTCACCCCCATGCTCAAGCCTGGGATGATGCTTTAAGCAAGGCTAGATTTGAGTTCCGATGGATGGATCAGTTTGCTCTATCATTGGACCCCATGACGGCCATGTCCTTCCATGATGAAACCCTCCCATCAGAAGGTGCAAAAGTGGCACATTTTTGCTCCATGTGCGGACCTAAGTTCTGCTCTATGAAGATAACAGAAGATGTTCGAAAGTATGCAGAGGAGCATGGTTATGGTAATGCAGAGGAAGCTGTGCAACATGGGATGGATGCCATGAGCGCTGAGTTCCTGGCTGCTAGGAAAACTATAAGCGGAGAACAACATGGTGAAGTTGGTGGAGAAATTTACCTGCCAGCAAGCTACATCAGTTCCTCTGAGAGGTGAAGGTGAGTTTTTGTATAAATACTAAAAGGTGCATCAAAGTAACAGGTAAAATATGTTTGAATCGCAAGTCTTCATTGTGAAATATAGTCAAAGTAAACAAAGTGCTTCTGTAATACTAGAACATACCCTCTATCCATGGGGGGAATGACTCCCCTCAGGCAATTGCTAGCAACGAGTGCTGAACATGTGGCCAACCTGCGATCTAAATTCACTTGACATTTGCTGTAAACGGTCATGAATGCTACTAATTGAAGGACTATGCTTGCATAGAACACGTTGTGTTTGAATATTGTTCATGTTTGTGCTGCTAATACATGGCCTGTCAATAGTAACCTAGCCAGTTCCTTTACTCATAACTGCTCATACCTGGAATATGCAAACCTTTTTCACTCAGAAGTTACGGAATTTTCTTGCAGGAAGCATGAGTATTGGGAATTTCTCTAAACATCCTTGCAGTTCTGATGCATCCTAGCTTGCCAAGAACAGCAATGATTGGTCTTAGCTTTTAAGAAGTAGGTAAGTTGATGGTTTATTGTGTTTGGTAGCCTGGAGACATTTATGTTTGTTGTGCTCAATGTGTGTTGCAGTAATAAAATGCAGTTGTTACATTCTCCATTAAAGTTTTATCCTTTTATATTCTGTTAACGAAAGAAAGCACCAGGGGTGCCTGCGTCCTGCTTCAAAACTGGCCATCTGGCTAGAGGAGGCAGCTGGCCAGGCTGAGAAAGTCCCTTTGAACCTGAACAGGATAATGCCTGCGTAGGGAGTGTGCATTTTTTCTGTCGTTTTTTTTTCTTGCACAGGGAGGCACCTTCCTTCCATGGCTCGGGCTAGCTGATCCATGTGTGCGGATTCATCATCAAGCCCAGGCTTGTCACTTTGATGGCTGAGGTATTGCTAAGGGTAGCTATTTTCAATCTTCAACCAATAATATAAAAAAATAAAAATTCTCCCACGCTTCTACATGAATCAGTGACAAGATCCTTGAAAGTTACTCAAATATCATTGCTTCGAAAATATGAGTAGATTTGAAACTAATGGAAAATCATCTCCCTGTGTAACGATTGGTAGAAAAACGTCTTGTTCGTTTTTGCCCTCATAGAAAGGGAGAAAAGCAGCCCTCCTTAATGGTTTGAATTGTATTTACCCTTTATTTCTTGTGAAGTATTATTAGATAGCAGCTATTTCCTCTCCTATTATTATCGCACTCCATAATTTTATGGAATGACTAAACTAACTCTGTTGCCTTATCTTTTAAATAGAAAATTTTAGAATATTTAATATAGATAAAAATATCTCTAAAATTAACATGAGAAATAATGTAAATAATAATTTAAAAATCGTATGCGAAATTTTATATGATCAGTCATGTCCTTGACTTTAATGTTCTAATATATATAAATATTACATCCTAAAATAGAGGGATAAATAGTCATTTTATAATGATTTAGCTGTTTTAGAAAATACTATATTTGTTGTCTGCACTTCGGCCTGTTGTCAGAGTAAAAAAAATCTGTTCCAAGTCATTGGTTTAATTGACAATTTAAATAATATGAAAATAAAAATGTAATAATAAAAAAAACAATGTAAAAAAGTAAAAAAAAATCCTCAAACTAAACCTATTCAAATTATCAAACAACTAAATAATAATTTAATAGAAGGTCAATTGCAAAAACAAAACAAAGCAAAAAAATTAGCTTAAAAAAAATTTTAAATTTGGTTTAATTTTTAAAACTTCCAACTTGTTAAATCATTGATTTAAGTTTAATAAAAAAATTTAATTTTTAATCAATTTAATTATTAAAAAAAATTTAGATGATCAAATTTGAGAGGAAAAGTCTGAGGATGAAATTTAAGAAAAAAATAATTTTAAAAATAATCTTAAATAAAATAAATAATAATTAAAATAATAAATATCAAATTTAAAAAATTAAAAAATTATAGGGATAAAGTTAAAAAAATATTTGTAATTTGATATGTTATTTATAGATTAAAAAATAACATGGATGAAATTGAAAAACATTATAGAGAGCTAACCTAATAGAATAAAAACGGAAAAAAAAAAACCCCACAAAAATTGATAGAAAATAAGAAAACATTAGCTTTAAAAAAGAAAAAAAAAACTAATAAACTTGGACGAACCTCCTAAATCCGGTCTAATTTTTAAAACTTACAACCTGTAAAATCTTGGACTTGAGTTCAATTATGAAGCTCAATTATCAACATATTTGATTTTAAAGGATGAAGTTGTTAAAAAAAACTTACAAAAGAAAAAAAACAATAACAACAAAAAATATATATAAAATTTAACAGAAAAAAATACGAGGATGATTATTTTTAAAATAAAATAAAATAAAATGATCACAAATAAAATAAATAATAATTAACGGAATGAGGATCAAATTTGAAAGATTAAAAAATAATATGAGTAAAACTAAAAAATATTTGTAATTTGATAGATTATTTATAGATTAAAAATTGATAGGTGAAGTTGAAAAAGACTGTAGAGAGCTAACCCAATTGAATAAAATCGCAAAAAAATAAGAAAAAAACACTAAAAAAAGGATAAAAAATTAGAAAACACCAACTTAAAAAAGAAAAAAAAATCATGAATATCCGGATGAATCTTCCAAACCTAGCCTAATTTCTAAAACCCACAACTCATGAAATTTTGGATCCGGATTCAATTGAGAAGCTCAATACTTAACAAATTTAATTTTGAGTGATGAAATCGGTGAAAACTTTTAATAAAAAAATGCTACAAAAACAATATGAATAAAATTTAACGGGAAAAAGCACAAAGAGGATGGAATTTAAAAAGAAAATTAAAATGATCATAGACAATAAGTAGCGATTAACAAAATAAGAACTAGATTTGAAAGATTAAAACATCATAAGGGTTGAAATTGAAAAATATTTATAATTTGATAGACTATTTATAAATTAAAAGGTAGCAGGGGTTAAATTGAAAAAAAAATTATAAGGAACCAACTCAACAGAAAGCAAACCATAAAAAATAACAAAAAAAAAAGATGATAAAAATAAGAAAACATCATCTTAAAAAAAACATGGACAAACCTTTCAAACTTTGTCTAATATTTAAAAGTTGCAACTCGTGAATTCTTGGACCTGAATTAAATCAAGAAGCTCAATTATCAACCAATTTAAAATTAATTTTAAAGGTCAATGAAAGAATATTATTAAAAAAATCTTGCAAAGCTAAAAAAAAAGATCAAAGAAAAAACTATGATAAAATTTGATAGAAAAAAAAATTCAAGGATAATGAAATTTGAAAAAAAATAATAATTTAAAAAATGAAGACAAACAAAATAAATACCAATTAAAAGAATGAGAATCAAATTTGAAAGATAAAAAAATATTAAGGGGTGAAATTAAAAAAAATATATAATTTCATGAATTATTGAGGGATTAAAAAATAACACGGGGTGAAACTGAAAGACAATGATAGGCAAACCGGAAAAAATAGATAAAAAAAGATAAAAAAAAAAAACATCACCTCAAAAAAAGGAAGAAAAAAAACCAACGCATCCGGGCAAATTCTCTAAACTTGGTCTAACATCTAAAATTCACAACATGTAAAATCTTGGATCCAAGCTCAATTTAGAAGCTCAATTCTTAATGAAGATGGTGAAAAAATATCAATAAAAAAACTTTACAAAAGCAAAAACAAATAACAATAAAAAAAAATGAGGATGAAATTAAAAAAAAATTAAAAATGATGTTAAATAAAATAATTAATAATTAAAAGAATAAGAATCGAATTTGAAAGATTAAAAAAATTATAAGTGGTGAAATTGTAAAATATTTGTAATTTGATTAATTATTTATATATTTAAAAATATGAGGGTGAAATAAAAAAATATTTGTAATTTAAAAGATTATTTATAAATTAAAAAATAGTAGGGGAATGAAATTGAAAAACATTTATAATTTTATAGCTTATTTAAAAAAATAGTAATAAAAAACATATGAATCGAATGTGAAGGAAAAAACAATTAGAAGGGCTATTATGAAATTTTGCAGGAGTTGGTTTAAAATTCAAGAAGAAGAGAGGAGTAAAAAAAAAAACACAGCTTGACACAAAATTCAAGTGAGATGATCACATCTTTGGATCGAACCCCTGTTACTGGATCATCGAAGGGAGGTATTTTCTCGCAATCTTGCAACAAGAGAATTCAATACTACTATCTTTGTATACTCGGAAGAAACCGAATTCATGTACACCTTCGCTCGCAGTTAAGGATGCCATCGGAAAAATAGATTTTTTTTTTCTTGGCTAAGAAGAAGAGAGGTATGGATGATTCAAAACGAGTGGAAGTTGAGGTAAAGGAACTTTCGTGGAGATGAGATATATTTGTTATGTTATTTTCAGCTGGAGGTGGTGTTGGCCTGCTTAATTGAATCTTGTACTATACAATAATGTACAATTATAGTCCTTTTCTATTATAAATTAGTTAGAGTTATTATTTTGCATAAAATATTTTATAAGAAAATACTTTTTAGATTTTTTTATTTTTGTTTTAAAAAAATACTTTTTAGAAAATATTTTTTGTCTTTGTTTCTCATAAAACATTTAATAGAAAAATTGATAAATATAAAATATTTTACAGTCAAAAAATATTTTTAGCTCGTGAGTTATGGGAGATTTTTACAAATTTATTTACAATATCATCTAATTATTTTAACCATCATCTCTATCTTACAATTACCACATTCATCTCGCCACCACCATCTCCTCCACCACTAACTCCTCTTTTACTACTATTATAATCACCTCATTATCATCTCATCCACTATCTTTTTTTCTATCACTACCACTCATCATAACCATCTTTCTTCTATCTAACCACTACAACAACAACCTCATCACCATTGCCACTATATTACCATCATCTCCCTTGTAATATTTTTTTTCACTGCTATTATTACAACAATTATATTATCATCATTATTATTATCTTATCATCATTACCATTAGAAAAATATTTTATAGGAGAACATTTTAGCAGTAAAATATTTTTTATTTGGAAATTATTTTAAGCAAAATGCAGTCCCCTACGTTGTAATTGGTTAGACATTACATTTTAGCAATGCTATGCTTATCAAGCCCGGACCAATGTATAATATTTCTTTTAAATTTCCCCTCATCTCTCCCAAAATCCATGTGAGTCCTAAAATACTCCCTTTCTTCATACACCACATTTAACACTTTCTTATTCCGTGATTCTTCTGAATTCTTAGAGCATGTTTGGGAAAAAATTTGAATTTTTTTTTTTGTTAAAATTTAATATGGTTTGT
>Ga0307511_10002384_pt1 | contig 19649 bp, 22 predicted proteins | sample 13_EM_MG_FD_200266 | JGI IMG/M metagenome (GOLD analysis project Ga0307511, IMG submission 200266) | Populus trichocarpa ectomycorrhiza microbial communities from riparian zone in the Pacific Northwest, United States - 13_EM | ecosystem: Host-associated > Plants > Roots > Unclassified | place...
AATTTTTAATTTTTTTTTTTTTTTTTTGGGGGGGTTGCTTTGAGAAATCAACTAGTAGCAGATGAAAAGGATCTAATTTTTCAGCCAAACCTTAGTGAATTACATCCGCTTCTTCTATTCCACCCAATATACCTAAGTATGGATATAAGTATAGGAAACCTCTCCTATTGAATGGAACATATACAGCCCCAACAGCACTTGGTATTATTACCCTCAGAAACCTACCACGTAGTTTGATTGACAAGGGGTTAGTTACATAGATATGCCCTTATTACACCTTTTACATGCAGAGTTTCAAAAATAAAGATACACTGCAGTTGGCGCCACTAATTATTAAGTAAAAAGGCTAAGTGCATGCTCAGCTGAAGCTGAAGAAGGAACTTGGGTGGAGCGCCGAGAATTTGAAGAAAGGGACAGAGCATATGTATATATCGGGCGATTATCCTTTTCATATTTACTCTAATTTTTTTTCTCTATCTCTTTTATCTCTCATGTACTTAATATTCAGGTTTGCAGATTATCTCTTTGAACCTAACCTAGGGTTCCTAGTCCCTAAGGTCATGCTGTACTTGCAGGGAGGGAGAGGGCAGTACCTAGTTCGAAGTATACTATAGAAATTGCTGGGGAATATAAAACTCAATTGTACACTTTTAAAAGCATAGAATAAAGTTCATTATTTTAGGAAAATCTGTTTGAAGAGCAGCATAAGCAGCTATAGATAAAGATAATTATCTACACATATTGCTTTTTTTCTTTCTTTTATTTTGTGCATTGATAAACTGATTCCTGCTAATAGTTCCCTCCTGGTTACTAGCTGACCCGCTGTTGGAATAGGATAATCATGTAGCTGATAGTGCAGAATTGGGCTGGTAGCAAGGGTGAATGGATCGGAGGAATATCATGGAAAATAATGATCTGTCAATTCTGGGATATTACGGGATGCTACTTTCCCCTATATATGTCTGGAAATATCCCCCTTAGTTAGGTCATTACCATCATCATTATCAAACATATTATTGAGGAAATCGTTCTCTCTTTTGCGAGGTAAGAGACGGTATATTTGTATGCTGGAAGACAAGAGACTTGCTTGATATAAAACATAATACATAGGAAACAACGTAAGGAAATCCACCAACTTAAATACCTTCATCTTTGGAATATAATTAACTCATGAAATAACAATAATGGCAATATCCGCCCATCAGGCATCAGCTTATCCAGCCCTAATGCCCGCAGTTCATTTATCCAACCATAGTTATCCTGCATTCATCAATCCATGCATCGTCCTAATATACCGTTCCAACAATCATCTCTTCATTCAGCCAATGGGCTTGATTTCATAGTGAAGAACATGTATTTCTAACACTCGCCTCCTTCTCGACAGCTTCCAGATAGGTTACTTGTTGACAGTTCCCCTAATTTACAGTCCCTATGTATCTCGACTGCCACCGCTCCTCAATCAAGACCCTAATGGTCTCTGGGGGCGAGAATACCTTCGGTCTGTTTTATTTTATTTGTAACAACGAGGAGGACTTAGGAAGCTTGATGTGGTTACATTCGCTTTTACCTGACAGTAATTTTTTTTTTTTTTTAAAGTCTATACACCGATTCGACTTAATGTCATGCGGCGACTCTGTCACCGCCTCCTTAAAAGGAATTGGCACCCATGGAATAACGGGCTGCATAAACGGCCAGCCTCCCAAACCTATGAAATAATAAGTGAAAGCCCTATAAATATTCGCAACTTCCGCCGCCACGCCCCTCTCCGGCCCTGCTCAGTAGGAATAAACATAAGGGCTAGAGCGCTTGTAGGTCTAACCTGGTAAAGAAATCCACCACCAAATCTATCACGACCTCCTTGTCTCTGTCCTTCCTCTTCCGCATCCACACCTTTCTATCGTCTGCCTGCTTCCACAAGCTCCACCTTCTTCCTAGCCATTCCCTTGCTGTGCAAACTAGCGCTACATGTTGGCCAGTTTCCAGGTTCTGGCATACCCTGTACGTTGGGTCTTCCCATAGATCCAGTGTATACCTCCACCCACCCAGTCTCCCTTTCCCAGTTCGACATTGGGTGTAATTGGGTAGCACCTTTCGGTTCCACTTTAATACCCTCCCCATTCCTATCCCCTTCACACACCTCTCCACTTTTCTCTTCTTGGCCCATGCCTGCTTCAACCCACCTTCCATAATTCGGGTTGTGTTTGGAGTCTTCTCTGCTCCTTCCTTTGCTAGTCTGTCCACCTCCTCATTTCCATAAATTCCCACATGTGTCTGGACCCATCTTAGGGTTACTGTATCTTCCCCCAGCTCTTCCTTCCTTCTTCCTATCTCACTAGCTACCCAGCGGAGGTTGTAGGTTCTTGCTTTCCCAGTCCTCTCCACTTGCTTGGTGGCTATGATCGCCGCTTGCGAATCTGATAGAATAGGTATCTTTTTGGCTAGTTTGTGAGTTAATGCCCCTCGTAGACCTGCCACCTCTCTATCCTAGACTGTCATGATCTTCCCTAACCCTATGCAGTAACTCTTCCTCCTCTCCTGATCCCACCAGCTCATACCTACTCCTCTTCTCTTGATCTTGCTCCTATCCGTAAATACTACTACTACTCCTTTTCCCACCTCTAAAATTCTTTGTTGCCACTTCTCCTTTAGGTCCTCATTAGACAGCTTCAAGTCCACCTCCTGAATCTTTGAGGCCTTGCATGAGCCTCCGAAACTAAGCTTGATGTTGCCATCCCCTAGATCAGTCACTGTCTTCATGATTCTTATTAATACCATCATAACTCTTACTTCCTTGTCTTTTACAAGGTCCCCTAAGGCAGTGATGTCTTTTAGGATCTTCTCCATGAGCCTCCTCTGTGCCATATCTATTTTTATAGCTAGTGACTCTACTCCCATAATTTAGCTCACTAGCTCCTTTCTTGAACCCCTCATTGCTCTAGTACACTTCATTAATACTTAATACTGGAGCTGTTTGAACTATCATTCCCAGTCTCTCTGACCCTTCCATCCTAGCTCTGCTTCCCATAGAGCAATTGCCATAATCATTCCAATATACAGGTTTCTTCAACTAGTGTGGCTTATACCTACTTAAGAGTTACCTATACCCTTGCACCTTCCCAATATATTCCTCACCTTTAGGATTCTAGCCTTCCAGTACTCTTTGAAGGTAAGGCTTTCATCCATGATGATCTCTAGCCACTTAATCATCTTTACGTTACTGTTCTTCCTCCTCTTCTTCCTCTTTAGTATCAATCGCTTATGTTTCGATTTTTGAAGTAGTAGATTGTGCTTGTTGGCCACCTGTTACAAACGAGCTGTAAACAATGTAAATACTTCGAAGATATAGTAAGAAGGTGAGTGGAAGTATAAACAAAGTTATAACTCGGGTGTAGGAGCAGACTCGATTAGAGTAAAGCTATATGAGACTTAAAACACTACTTGAGTCTTATTGTATTAACTATGTAAAAGCGTCGACTTATATAGAAGCCTTGATCTAATAACCATTTATCAGATCTGGATGAGACTTCCTGATAAGGGAAAGTAAACTTGTTATCAGTAGTTGCCTATCTGAGAAGTAACTTCCCAATTAGGAACGCTGTAGTCTGATATACATAGATAAGGTAGGCTGTATTACAATGCAATGCATACAGGCTGGCATACATGAGCTGAACTTGTAATACAACAAATAGAAACATATGAATGACACTTCTCAGAATATAACAGAAATATATTGAAGAGATAATATACATAAGGCCAATCCTAACAGTACACACTTCCATATACTAGTTCCAATAATGTCGTCATTGACACACTTATCCGCACATGCCTGGTGAGTGTTTAGTCTACTTTGTTAGTAGTGTCTTATGATACAGTAGGAAGCTGGTTACCGTGCTCTAGCGAAGGTCTCTTACCTGAGCCATAACATTACTCCCCATTTCAAGGCAGGCATTCTCGCCTGAACAAACTATCTGAATGACTAGATAGGTATTAGTAACAGCTCAGGTAACTTTGGTAGAAAGGTACTAACACTTTGTCAAGATACCTACAATCTCCAGTGTCTGGAGTCCTACAAGACTGGTGTACTCTATACATGCATGCCATGGCCGTTAAAAACCTAGCCTCTTGCCAAAAAACCCAGTGGGAAAAGGTGACAAGTAGGGAGGATAAAAGGTACCATGTATTTCATAAGATTCAAACTTGACGTAGGTCTGAACCTCAGACGTCTCTTTCATCTTGTGGCTTATTGAGGAACTTCTCTCAATACTCTTTGAGCTTCTCAGGACAATTATCCAACCTCTCTAACTCTTCCCATGTGTTTCTCAATTCATCGTAACTCTTCTATCGTATCCTGTATTTGACAACTCCTGTGTATTTTCTGGAGTTTAGGATAGTCTCGACTTCATATATCTCGTTATCCTCATCCTCGTCTATGTCTTATGTGTCATCTTGTGTTCGGAATGGTTTGAAGAGAGTCGTATGAACCACGTTATGCCACTGAGTTCCCTCTGGTACTTCTAACCTATATGTATGGGTTCCAATAGTCTTGATGACTTTGTAAGGTCCTATCCACTTATTCGTAAGTGAACGATTATTCCCAACTTTTATTTGTAGGTTGCGGTGGTCAACCAAGACCCAGTCATTAATAGTAAACTTGCATGCCTTTTCAATATAAATAGCACTTCTTTTGATGTTGATTTGCTTGAGAGTGTGGTGGATCTAGTTGTAGACTGTTGTCATTCGGTCTAGCCATTCTTTGGCGGCAGGGGAGGAGATTTCGTAGTCGTTATCGAGGTGAATGGTGTGAGAGTCCCAGCTATATAGGCTGCGGTAGGGGGAGTATTGATGTGTAGAATTAGTTGTCATATTGTAGGCAAACTCAGCGAGTGCTAGCCAAGTCTTCCAATGTTATTGTCTATCATAACAAAAGATGCAGAGGTATTGTTTGAGTGTCTGGATAGCTCACTCACTAAGTCTATCAGTTTGTGGATGGTAGACAGTTGAGAGGCGTAGGCATATGTTGAGCTTCCTATTAAGTTCTCGAAGAAATCGTGAGGCAAACTGAGGGCCCTGGTCAGATGTAATATGTCTTGATAGTCCATATAGTCTCTATATCTCAGTGATATAGATATTGGCTACATCTTTTGCGGTCTATGTCGTCTTAGCCAGTATATAGTGGTAAATTTTGGTGAACTGGTCTGTAATAATGAGTATAGCATTGAAGCCTTCAGATTCTAGTAGCTCTCCAACAAAGTCTATAGCAATTTCTTCGAAAGGGCATTCCCCAGTTGGCATTAGTACTAATTTCCTTTGCCTGCTATACCTATCTGCCTTTGCTTTTTGACACTTAGTACATCCTGCTATATACTTCGCAACGTCTTCTTGCCATTTGTTCTATATGAAGTTTCGTAAGATTAGATCTTGAGTTTGGTGTCTTCCCTAATGTTCTGCCACTTGACTATCATAGTGCTGTCTCAGTACTTCCAACTTATACTCTTTGGGTACTACCCATAGTCCATTCTTCTTTTCCCAACTTGCAACATCGATTGCCTCTAGTTCCACATCATCTGCATCCCCTCTTTCTTCTGTATCGTCTTCTTCAAGGTCTAGCAATTGTCCTTCATTAAAAATTCTGGCTTCTATACCGGATTTCTCTTCCTCTGAATATCTGGACAGGCCATCTGCCTTGCCCATTTTTGATCCAGGTCAGTAATGGATATAGTAGATGAATTCGGACATTTTGAGGTACCAGAAGGCTTGTCGGGAGTTGAGCTTCTGCTTCGTATTGAAGTGTTGTAGCCCTTGATGGTCTGTATAGACATTCACAGGTAATTCGACTAATCAGTCTCTCTACTTATAGAAACTATCTACAATAGCAAACAACTCCTTATCATGTATAGGCCAGTTGCGTTGAGTAGCATTAAGGGTTTTAGCTTTGTACTCAGTAGGGTGTAATTGCTTAACCCCAATGAGGATGTGGTATTGTAATAAGATACCTGAAATGGCTTGGTTACTCACGTCAGTTTCCAATATGGTCTCGAGGCATCTATCAAACTGTGTGAGGATAGGTGCGGAGAGGAATAGTTGCTTGAGCTTATCAAACGATTGTTGCTGGGCTTGTCCCCATGAGAATGGTACATCTCGAGTGAGGTCAATTAGTAGTCTTGCTTTACCACTGTAGTTGACAATAAATCGTCGATAATAGTTAACAAAGCCTAGGAAGGCTTGGACTTCTTTCTTCTTTAAGGAGGTAGACCATTTGGACATGACTTCGAGTTTAGTTGGGTCCATTTGCACTTGTTACCTGTTGATGATATGTTCCAGGAAGAGGGTTTCTTGAACATGGAATTCGGTGCTAGTAATGTCCATCTTAATCAATCTATCTCTCCATACTGCTAGAGTGGAGTAGAGGTGTTCGTAATATGCCATGTCTTCTCGAAGCCTATGGTTAATTCCATTGATCAAGATATTGATCAACTGTCAATCGGGAATGGTGGCGTAGTAGTTGAGTCTATCTACCTTAGTTAGGTAGTGCTGAACAGTACTAGTTTGTCGAAGGTCCATGAGCTGGCAGTAGCATCGGTCTAGATTATAGTGGTCTCTGTAGTAGCGTCGTAGCGAATCCTGAGCTTCTTCCCATATATAAAATGATGACTTCTTATTTTTCCACCATTCTAAGGCAGTTCCTGTAAGACACATGCTGACGAAGGATAGTTGTTGTACTTGGTTCCAGATTTTTGTGACGACAAAGTAGTTGTCCATTTGAAAGATCCAGCTTTCAAGTTGATCTCTATCTCCTAAGAACTTGTCTGGAATAGGTGCTTTTCCTGCCACCATGTCATCATTATACTGTCCTCATAGGGATGGTGGCGGTGGAGGTGCTGGTTGTTGTATATCTGGTGGTGGTCGAAGGGGTAGTTGCATTTGAGCGGCCTGTAATGTAAGCTGCTGGAGGTTGGTGGGTGGGGATAGTGGTTGAGGTGCTACTGGGTTTCCTTCCACCATGGCTAGTCTTCTTTCTATGTTCCTGAAACAAGCTAGGTACTCGTTATGGTGGCGGTTCGCTTGTTGATTGAGGACGTTGATATTATTATCCACTCTATCGAATCGTTGGCCAATCATAGTTGCTAGTTGAACAAGATTGGTAGCATTATTTTGAAATAATACTTGTTGTACTACGATACTTGCTGATGATAGGTTCTGAACACTAGCTGCTGTCTGTGGCAGGAAGGAGGAAGTGGATGCTTGTTGGTTCTGAAGTTGAACAAGTTTTTGTAGAGCTGAGGTTTTATCAGCTTCAAGCCGGTGTACTTCGGCTTGTAATGCTTATAGTTGTCGGATTCTAGTAGAAAGTAGTGTCTGTGTGCGTGAGAGAGGTACTTATTCTTTATCTTTCCATACTTGGGATGGACCTGCAGTTAATCTTTGGATATATAGAGGTGCGGAAGCTATAACATCTTCGATACTGTCAGAAGTTCCAGAAGAGGGAGGGGGCTCAAGAATATTTTGGTGGAGTCCCTAAGGTGAAGAAGCACTTTGCTCTTCCCTAATACTATGGATATTTTGCTCGATTTCTTTGTTATATCAAGTGAGGGTGAGGGCATCGTCCATATTGTTATCAGAATCTGGTTGTCCGGAGGGGGGAAGTGTGCGGGACATCGTAAGTGGGGGGTGCTGTCTATAGTGGGTAATAGACAAGCAGTGTAATGTTACAGGCAAGCTGTAAATAACGTAAATACTTCGAAGATATAGTAAGAAGGTGGGTGGAGGTATAAACGAAGTTATAACTCAAGTATAGGAGCGGACTCGATTAGAGTAAAGCTAGATGAGACTTAGAACACCGCTTGGGTCTTATTGAATTAACTATGTAAAAGCGTCGACTTATATAGAAGCCTTGATCTGATAACTGTTTATCAGATCTGGACAAGACTTCCTGATAAGGGAAAGTAGACTTGTCGTCAGTAGTTGCCTATCTGGGAAGTGACTTCCCAATTAGGAACACTGCAGTTTGACATACATAGATAAAGTAGGCTGTGTTGCAAAGCAATGCATACAGGCTAGCATACATGAGCTGAACTTGTAACACAACGAATAGAAATATATGAATGACACTTCTCAGAATATAACAGAAATATATTGAAGAGATAACATATATGAGGCCAATCCTAACAGTACACACTTCCTTATGCCAGTTCCAATAACGTCATTATTGACGCACTTATCTATACATACTTGGTAGGTAATCAGTCCACTTTGTTAGTAGTGTTTTATGATACAGTAGGAAGCTGGTTACTGCGCTCTAGCGGAGGTCTCTTACCTGAGCCATAACACCACCCTGTTGATGTTCGCCTCTACCGCCTTCAAGAGAAGATCCATATTGTCTATCTTTACCTCGATCTCATACCAGATACATAGTTCCATGTAGATATCGTTGCTATCAGTGGTAATTAACTAAAAAGATGTTGCTGCTACAAGTCGAGCTTTGACATGCTATGATACCCCCTTCTCTGCCTTAGCCTTGTTGATCTATATTTGAGCTACCCCCTTGTACTCTCTCATTGCCCACTTTACCCACTCATTGCCTCATAAACTAACCTCTCCAACTTACTTCTTCTTAGAGAAAGCAGAGTAACTGAATAAGCAATAACTAAGAGTTTATTGGTACACCTATACTCCCTCCGCATCCTACAGGTGCAACAAATTTAGTAGTGTTGGATCACCAGTCGATTCTCAGACTGGCTTCTCGGACCTACTTCTTAGTTACATAAGCTTCTACCATACATCATGGGGAAGCAGCTCATCAATAGGAAGTGACACATGATGGCTTTCTAGGGGTTTCCACATAGCTTAGCCATCTATAAGTTAAATGAGCTCAAATTTGAGGAAGTCTTATTCATATATATTATTTACTTGATTAAAGTAGGGAAGGATCCATTCCAAGTAGTATTGCAACTATCAATAAAATCCATATATTGTGTCAATTTTGGTTTTGAGACATATGGTATAGAAGGCAAAGACATTTGGGTATCTGATAGACCAGAATTCTTGTTTATACCTAGTATATGAGTTCTGAAATACACTGAATATAATAAAGATACAATAGGGTTCTATATTCCAAATGTTGGTTTGAGGAGGGGAGTTAGGTATGATATCTTTCAACATACTCCTATTAACAAATGGCCGCATCTTGTATGCAATAGCTTGGAAACTTGGTTAGGTTATAGGCTTTGATTTACATAATATACTATCATACTAGGTCCTCACTCTATAGTCATATCATAGAGTTTAGCCTTTATCGTATTTGGAGGCTACTACAATAAAATCTCTTCAATCCCATTTCTTATGTTGTCCCATAAGTGGAGATAGATCTATTTTAAGAGTACTTTCCATTAAGCTACCAGCTGGTTAATCAAGGTCTTAGTGAATACACTATTCATCAGATTTACCTCTATCTAGTGTATACTGCAGTAGAGTGAACATAAATAAAGGAGGAGTATTTCATGGAATATACTACCTAGAGTTGATCCAAATAAATGATTCACTAGCTTAAAATCATATAGTCAACTTGGTTAATATTGCATCCTACCAAAGTAGCTAGCATGGCAGAGTCTGGACGGGGTCACCCTACTGGGTACAAATCCTCAACAAGAGTAAATCAGATGAATGGTGCATTCACTAGGACCTTGATTAACCAGGTGGTAGCTTAATGGAATGTACTTTTAAAATAGATCCATTTTCACTTGTGGGACATTATAGGAAGTGGGATTAAAGTGATTTTATTGTAGTGGTCTCCAAATGCAGTAAAGGCTAAACTCTGCATTATGACTATAGAGTGAAGACCCAGTGTGATAGCATGTCATATAAATCAAAGCCCATAACCTAACAAAATTTCTGAGCTATTGCATGCAAGATGCGGGCATTTGTTGATAGGGGTATGTTGAAGGATATCTCACTTGACCCCCCCTCCCAAACCAACATTCGGAATATAGGACCTTATCGTATCTCTATTACACCCTGTGTATTCCAGAACTCATATACTAGGTGTAAACAAGAATTCTGGCCCAACAGATACCCAAATGTCTCTTGATTTCTATACCATATGTCTCAAAACCAAAATTGGCGCAATATATGAATTTTATTGATAATTGCAACACTACTTGAGATGGGCCTTTCGCTACTTGAATCAAGCAAATAGTATATATGAACAAGACTTCCTTAAATTTTGAGCCCATTTAGCCTATGGATGGCTGAGCTATATGGAAAACCCGCGAAAGTCGGCGTGCGCCACTTCCCTTTTTTTTTTTTTTTTTTTTTTGGAGTCTATACGCCTGATCAGCCTTAGACTATGCGGCGGCCTGGAACCTTTGACGGAACCTTCATTTGGAGTGGTTGACCCCAAGAAAACTGCTGCTAACTACTCCAAACTGAATACAAACTGTGAAAGACCCGCGAATGAACTGTGTAGGAATGTGAGACATCTGAACGGACGACAACCCCTTGACAAAGCCATCATGTGGAAATCATCGCCAGCTACCGCTTGTCTCCACTCTCTCCCTTCCTCTGTTGAAGTCGTAGGCTACTATAGGAAGCCATCTTCCCCTTATCTTCAAATGACTCCCAATTACCAACGTTCTGTTGAAAAAAACCACGACGGAGGAGGTGGCTTTACCTACCCTCCGGTTACTCCCCAAGAGCCAGCGTGCCCTCATAATCCCTCTAACTCCCACATCCTGTATTATTTCTGCCATGGGTCTCTGGCATGGGACCCCATGTATGACGATCGCTCTGGCTGAGCTGCTGTCGCCTGCTGGTGGGGTGTTTTTGGCAGGGTGGGATCCCTTCCTAGCCTTTGTCGATTGACGTCGTTCGACCTGTTTTTTGGTAACTGGGGGTGCCGTTACCAGGGCATCGTCCTTGACCTCCACTTCGGATGGGGAAGAGTCTTCACCCATTATCACATCTAACTCCTCTACGTATGTTGCTCTCTCTTCCTTCCTCTCTTCTGTCTGGGTCGCCCTCTCCTCTACCTCCGCCTTGACCTCTACCTTCGGGCAATCCGTCTGGGTGAGCTGATGTACCTTCTCAACTGGTAGTGCTTTCCTCTTGGCTTGCCACTTCTTCCGCTCAGCTGCCACTGCCTTACCTGCCTTCACCTGCGACTCTTTCTCTGCCCACGCCTTCCACTTCAACTCCGCTGCCACCTCTGCCTCCTCAACTTTCTGTTTCATCTCCTTCCTCAACCTCTGGCTCTCCTGCATCTGTAAATTCAGGATCACCACCATATTCTCGTGTGCCTTCTGAACCTTAACTACCTCGAGTTCCAGCTCACCCTTTGCCGAAATTTGTTTTATCTGATCCTTGAGAAAGCTGATCTCCCCTTCGAGAGCGGTCTCTCTATCTTGTGCGTCGTCCTCTATGGATAAGTATCGATCCCTATCTGCCATGACATCGTTGACGTAAGAACATAGAGTATCTCTCCTTCCGAAATCCACTGATCCATCCTCTCCCAAAATTGCTTGAACATTTTCATAGTCAGTACCTGGTGGGGCTCCATCCCCATTTACCAACCTTGTGAAATGCTTCAGCAAAAACAAGCCTACCGTCTTCCACTCCTGACGGCTCATTGACTTGTATCTCTCCCTCTCCTGTTCAACCGCCCAATTGTCAATCAACTCCTCATCCTCCGAGTCTAAGAAGCCAATGGGGTTCCCTTTCTTCACCCAGGGCCCCGACGTTCCTTCCTCACAGCTACTTTGAGCACTCTCTTCCTCCAGCGACTTCTTCATCGTCAACTCCAACTCCTCAAAAATCGCATCAATCTTCCTCTCATCTATCTTCCTCGCCCCTACATTCGCTCTAACCAACCGGGTTGTAGCCTCATGTAAACGCAGTGGTAACTTGACCTGTGGGGTTGCCGCAGGTGTCAGAAGTTGCGCTGGGTCTGGGGTTTCATATCTTGGTTTATTGTCTAGGGATGGGACCGATAGAGGTCTGCCCCTACCTTTCTGTTTTCGTTTTTGTGGCATCCTCTGTAAAAACCGTGGTGCTTTCCCGAAGTTGGTTTTCCCACACGAAAGTGACCCAAGATCTAACGCCGCAATAGGGTTGCAACGCGCTGCTCTAACACTGTGGCCTAGCCTCCTCGGTAACTGTTGTATCCGTACCAATCAAATCCGGACACGGTTGCACTGTTGGAAAAATCGTCCCAGAATCAGATCAAGAGTTGCCAAACTTGATCCTACGGGGGGATTGTGTAGCTCGTATCAAATGAACAAGAAAATTAGATATTCTTGCTCCGCTCGTTTCGCCCTGTAAAATCCTGTTGTGGCCGACGTCGGAAACCTCCTGGTTGTTGAGATCGTCCAAGCGGGTCCGTCCTGCACTGTGTTGTCGGTGAATATGGCCACTTCCCGGTGATGAGCCGTTTCCCCGTGCTGTATGGTAGTGCCCGAGGCGGCCTGCCTTCCACCCATTTCTCCAGGTTCGCCACTGCAGTTACGATTGCCTTCGACGGCCCCTGCTTCATAGCTATCTTCAATTTCGCCTCCCAATCAAACAGCTCTTTATATTGGTCACGAGGGTGTCGCCTGGTTCAGGACAGAGTAAACAACAGTTGCACGATGAATTTTGTGGCAGTCCACCCCTCTCCCGAGGAGACTACGACATGAATATCATAAAATAGCTCAAACAGGAACAAATTCTTGCCACGATGGCTAAGGTGTGTCATCTCAGTTAGTATCAAGCGCTTGCCACGAGAATCCCGAAGGAGGTCTCATTGGTGGGGTTTTGACCTTTAGTGTATGAGTGCTGGACTCCGGCCCAGAGTGCATGTTAGCTGAATCTCATTCACCCAAGCTGGCAAACCTGCCTTTGGTTCCTGGGCTTGCCACGTCCTCGCAGTAATCCCGGTCCTTTAACAGGTTTGCAACTAACCATTCATCTTTCAAGGCACCAGCCAGCAGTTGGATACTGCCGGTCCCGGCGGGCTCCCACAGAAAGCCTGATTCTAGGGTGGTGGCATGCAAACAGCCAACCGCGACACATCGCTTCCCTGGGTGCTGTGTACAACACAATCCCCCTGTGAGCTTGGGGTATGTAAGCTCGAGTATAGTGGTGCTCGATTGCCCGGACGCGGGTATCCACATATGCAGCACGGTTGCTTGCAGTTGGAGGGGAAAACACCCAGAGCTTTGCGCCTCCTGTGCTTGCTGCCAAGCTTCATCCCACAACCCGAATGAAGGTCAACGAATGTCGTTTTTTTTTTTTTTTTGGTAAATAAGTACTCGTATTCATACTATGGTATATGACGAGGGCATGCATCCCCGAGTGGAGACTCGGCTGGATTGTTCAACCCTTGAACGAATGTCGTTCTCGGAGTCTAGTTGGTTGAGGGAGATAGTGTTGTTGGCCAGTATTGAGGGTTCCTGGTGGCAGTTTGTACAGGCTAGGAAAGTCCACCGCCACGCCCCACTCCCTCCTTTCACTGGCATTGGCGCGCTGATGGTGAATGCCCTGCCCTCCCTCCTCCCGACTTGGTTCAACACCGATGAAATTGCTGTGGTTGTATTGGTTGCCACTGCCTCGCCTGGGGAAACAACCAACCCTAGGTACCGGCCAGGTCTTCCGCGCTCAGGGGCACCTCCGTAGCCTTCATCTTATCCTTCCGCCAGCTGAAATCCTCCATCTTCTCTTCCAGTTTCCCGCTCTTTTCCTCCATCTGCTCCTTCATTATGCTATAAAGATGCCTAGAGCCGCCGAATATGAATGTAATCAGACGTCATATTTCCCATAGCAAGCGTCGGTACTGTGTGTCTTAATTTCTAGCCTAGTGGTACCCACAGTGACGGCCTCCTTCTCAAGCCTCGTGACTAGACCTCCCTCAAGGTCTAGGTTCTCCTTTTCATCACCGCAACCTTTCTCGACGCTTTTTGGGGCATGATGTCTGAGCGGGGGGTTCTGGTTAGCTACCTATACCTAGTGCCGGGGTAAGCCACTGGTGGGGGTAGAAGGTAGATTTACCTTTCGGAACAGGCTGTTGAGTGCCTAGTAGTCTTGCGACTAATGACAAAGGAGAAGCCGCTTCTGTGGTCAGACTATCCGAGCTGTTTCTTGAATGCAGCTTCGTCAGTTGGGGATCTTTTGCAATGACATTGATTAGGTGTAGATAACAATAGCCATGTAATGTTACCTTGATGTTTGCATGTCTATGCGTGTTAAGGTGATCTTGCAGAACTGCCTGGAGGCCTTGCGGACTACCCATGGTGGACCCTTCCGATGTCGAGCACGATAGTTTTGCCGAGTCATTCCAGGCAAGATTACGTTGGTTAGGTGAAAACAAAGGTTAAGGCAGCCCCGAAGGACTGTTGGGCGCCGTCTTGAATGCGCAATACATAGTGTGGAGTAGTTCCGTGCTACATACTGTACTGTTGGGTCCAAACCAGGTAGAGTTCGCAATTTATTAGTCTGGTTGGCACAAGCCTCCCGCCAAAGCATTGAACCACCAGTGCTTAACGAGTTGTGAGGGTAAAATGCAGGCAGGCTGACTTCGCATACAAACCTCAACCTCGTCTTTAGTGTGTACATCGGATAATTCAATTTTCATGCTTGTAAAAAGGGTGTGAATACCTCTTGGTGTTACATCTGTCGACGGCCAGCTGGTACTGTAGGCCTGCAGCTATATACTGCATAGGTTGAGTGACAGTTGGCTGTCTTCTCACATCTCCCAGAGTTCGGCTGATGGCTAAGGGGAATGGATGGGCTCCACTAGGAGTGGGGGTATCGGCCGCTTAGGCTGATGCGTGAGAGCCCATGCCGAAGTGGCAGTTTTGGTGGGTGACCAAGCCGAGAAGTGGGTGTCGAGGAGTTGGGTGTCAAAGAGTTAGGTGTCGAAGAGTTAGGTGAGGGGATTGGGTGTCGAGGAGTGCAAGTGGGAAGGAATGAGATTGAGTGCAATCGGGGTGACCCTAGCGTCCTCTTGGCAGCCAGTCAGCACGCCGGGCATTGTGGGTGGTGACTGGGTGGCTGGCTGGTTGGGGCTGCGGGAGTAGTCTTGTTGGCACAAGCCTCTCGTAGGGATTGCGGGAGGTGTCTGTCTGGTACCCATCCATGCCTTTCGTCCTTTAGAGCTACCTGCGGTGGTATATAGTAGCAAATACAGAAAGAAGCACGGGAGGGGAATTCTCCACCTGAAGAGTAGCACAAAGTGCAACACACCTGTTATAGGAGATGATAGGAGATGGAAAAGAAGCATACATACCTAGGTAGAGGAGGCACACGAGGACCCAGACTGGTGCAAAGTGGTAGCAAACGTAAGGGAGTCGGTATTACATGACTTCTTTTACGCGATTTTATCTATTGAACTACTAATCGGTCACATGCAAATACGGGGTGGGTCTCGTGCGCAGAACTGATATCGATATCGCTACGAGAGCTTGTGCTAACCAGACTACTATTGTTCGCACTGTGCGAACTGCTATCCACTACGAAGGGTTGTGCAACAAGACTAAACTGCTATACAGTTCTGCTGCTCAGATTTCTACCACGCTAGCTGCTCTGGCTACTCCTGTGCCCGGAGAAGCTCAAGCTTGCTCTGATATGCCAGTCAGCGTCTGGAGCGCAGGTTCTATTGAAAATAAACATCGAGCCTACAAACAGATAGAACTGCAAATTTGGTTGGGGTCTCCAAAAAGAGGGAAAAGGCTGTATGTTTGGGATCCAAACGGGTAGGATAGGGTGGCAGCCGAGAGAAAAGATGGGTACATTGGACTATTACGTGGCATGCAAACAAACTTGATGGGATTTAAACCATATAAAGAACGGATAAAGAATCCCCACTAAAAATCAAACTTTGAATACCCATCTTGAGGGGGGTTAAGCCGGATGATGGAACATTTTTAGGTAAACCTTCGCACCCTAAAGGTCATCTACGCACCCAATACTCCCCTAACTCTCCGCATACTCCCACTATCCCAAGCTAGATCTACCTCCTCCTATGCCCATTATATTCCCCAAACCTCCCCGTATCTCAGACAGAACACACCCATATTTTTTTTTTTTTTAAAACTCAGTACTCGTATGCAGCCCTTTTCGGAGGGCCATGACGAGCCCCCGGAAATCCGGGAGGATTGACAAAAGGGAAATCGTGTCCTCCCCGCCACGCCCTTCCGCCCTTCCGCCGGCCCTCCCCCGAAATTTCTCTAATCCTCCGACAGAACACACCCATAGAGCAACCACACTCATAAAAAATACACTCATAAAAAATACACTCATAAAAAATACACTCACAGAACAAACACCCAGAAAAAATACACTCAGAAAAAACACTAGAAAAAACACACTCACATCACACTCACAACAAACTCAAAACAAACACACTCAGAACAAACACTTACAACAATACCTGAATAGACCTGCAGTAAGGCTATTAAGGAGGCAGTGGAGGAGGCCTATAAACTTCTAGTGGCCAGGTGGGACAAGACATTGGAAGAGAGGGAAAAGGCCGTAGCAAAAAAATGCCGAACGCGGGACAAAGTGTACCAGGGAGACAGAAGACGACGTCATTCACGACCGTAATTTGAAACGCACGACAGGTACTCCTACCGAACAGCTCGTGCCACCCATGCTAGCAGAACATGTGGAAGAGGGCCTCCGTAACCATTTCATACAGTTACGGTCAAGTCTCTATCTCTACTCACGTAACCTCTCTTATTGCATCTAACAGTCATCCCACACAGGGGTGCTACCCTCACAAAATTACCTCTATATCCACATAACCTCTCTATTTGCATGAAACAGGGACGGGAGCGGAATTGGGCAGACCTCGTGTCATCTAGCGGGGACAGTGGGAGCCGCAAGGGCACGGGCACTTGAAACACTCGTGCCTTCTGTCGAGAAATCCTGGTTAAACCGTATCCTCCATGCCTGCGAGAACCCGGCGTTGCAAAGATTCATGGTAGAAAGAGCGGTGCTGGGAATTCTGAAGACTTGAACCGAGCATGCTGGGGAGGAGTTCATTAGAGGGTTGGTCCAGGAGGTTTCCTCAGGACCCTTCCCAGATGAACCACCAACCCACCCGGATTCGACAGTGATCTATATTCCTACGGCCTTTAATTATAATCCTATAGATGTTATATTAGCAACCAAGGTTCAGAAGAGGCATCCACCAAAGCCATTGTAGGTACAGTCGAATCTGCCTTACTGCATCCCATCTAAGCGCATACCACTCCTGCGAAAGTGAATGGTAAGCTGCTGACGAACTTTTGGATTAGGGCCGGAATTCCTGGTCTTACCGCATCCACTGGAACCCCCTGCAGCCATGGAACTTCCGGTGGTGATGAAGCTTAAAGACAGGGATCCATCCGCATTAGAAGTTCAAAAGTTATTGAATATTCCAGTGGATGCTTGGGATGACTTGTTGGTAAGCTATTATATTTAATCCCTCCACTCTTGACGCACTGCTGCCCTAATTCTGACTCTCTATCTAGGATCTCGCATGGAAGCATTCCCGTAGTAAGGATTCAGAGTTTTTAAGAATGGAAAGCCTTGCACGTTTAAGGACGGCTCTCAAACACAAAGAAACAAGGCTATGTAGGCATTAGCAAACCTCCTTACTACATCAAGTCTCCTGACGGACGTCATGCAGTAAGACAGGTTCGATTGTATACAGATCACCATGGCTGATTCCCACTCTGCATCTGAGGAGGCCTTCATGAAGAATTGGAGGCAATGGGATCAGGCTGGGATACAGAGTTCAGGTTTGTGCGGGTTGTTGAGCATCCTGTGAATACCCCTGCAGCCAATTAGAGGGAAATTCATCCCACTGCGGCACTGGCCTGATGCAATAAGGCAGGCTCGACTGTACTCAGACCTAAGAGCTCGTGCCAACCAGAAAGGCCGAGCAAGACGAAGGGAATATCACGACCGTTCTAGATACACCCAGGCACTAGAAGCGTGCGAGGGATGCAGAAGACTACGACACCAAGGGAGGTACAGTATATTTGCTCGGGCGATGCTTGAGACAAGACTGACAAGTACACAGGCTGAACAGCTGGTGCCATCCAGGCCAACTAGCCAACAGAACAGACAAAAGAGGGCATATTGGGAGAAAGTTCCCGAGGATGAGTCCCAGAACTAAACGTTGTTTCCAATCACCGGCTGGGTCACGTCCCTTTCTTACGTGTTGGGTGATGTATTACCATTACTCTCGTGTGTTATAGACAATACTTTTTAACCCAAGTTTGAGAGTCATCGTCCTCCTCCTTCATAATGTTCATTTTCTTTATTTGTGTCCCTGTTATTTATAATCCATGGGTCTTAACTATCAGACCCTTACACATCAACAGACAAAGGGGTCTTATTCGCGGGGGGACTTAAACAATACGCAATTAGGCCTGCTTCTAGGGTATAAATGCCCTCTCTGTGCCATGTAGTTCCTCCTGGCTATCTACGGGCCGGGGTCGCTTGCTATGCTAGACAAAATGGACTCACATATTTCTGGCTTCTGGGACTATCTAATCGGTCTTGACACGCATCAAAGTTCTATCTTAGATGGGTGGTTACGCAGGAACCCATATGGCCTTGTGCTCAAGCACTCCTAGATGGCCATAAATATACTACGCATTAGACAATTATAACATTATGGTCTACCTGGAGGTTTCTATAAGTAATTGTGTTGAAATGCCTTCGCTCAAACTTACTCTCTATAACCTCAACAACATTCTTCAGTCTTAACCGAACTCCACTCCGAAACCCTCCAGCTATGCCACTTATAGAGTCAACCACCTAGTTTCCGCTCACCACTAGGTTTCCGCTCAGCTGAGACATACTAGCTGCTTTCGGCAAACCCGTGGGGTTATGCAAGCATAGTGTCCAGCGGCCATTCCACCTGAGTTGAGATCTAGGGAAACAACTACGCTCTACAACATGGCTACCCTCACGGCCTGCCAAAATCAACCTAATACCACTACTACCTACATCAGGAACATATTTTGAGAATGGCTCTAGTGCCTCTAGTGTCTCTCGGTGTCTCTCGGTGTCTCCTGGATGTCTCCAGCTGTCTCCCGGCTGTCTCCCATGCCTCCCGGGAGCCAAACTTTCAAAATAACGGGCGCCAGCTGGAGACGCAATAATACGCCCGGACGCCACTGAATTCCACCAAATACACAATAAATATATTTTGGTGATATTTTCCTGATGCTACTTGCATATAACCTCCCCGATGGGGACCCCACCCCTCTCTCTACCCCCACCCTAGGCTGAATATCAGGCGGGTGAGCTTCCAAGAATTAGGAGACCTTTATCAAGCATCTATATTCACTTCAAGCTAGTATTGACTGCAAAATAGCAAGCTGGGGACGTTTTAACTACTGGCACATACCTGCATAATACAAGCAATTTCGAGACCTCTTATTGCATTAACTCAGTCCACAATATCAACGCCTATCTCGACCTTACCTTCAAGCCCGTCCATAAACACATCCCAAACACCTATGTAAGGGTTTCTAATAGTCCTAGGAGCTTCAAATACCCCCCCTTAAGGGTAATACCCCTATACCCGCAATAGCTACCCTCCCCACCACACTCCTACTCCTATAAGCCGAATATAGGCCTCGGATGAATCCAGTCGTGACCACTAGAAGGCCTTTAACTAGTGT
>Ga0307511_10002385_pt1 | contig 19645 bp, 22 predicted proteins | sample 13_EM_MG_FD_200266 | JGI IMG/M metagenome (GOLD analysis project Ga0307511, IMG submission 200266) | Populus trichocarpa ectomycorrhiza microbial communities from riparian zone in the Pacific Northwest, United States - 13_EM | ecosystem: Host-associated > Plants > Roots > Unclassified | place...
AGCGCTGGAGCCGGCGGATGCGCGCGCCGATGGCCATAACCCGCTATGCGGGGATCGGCTGACCGTGTTCCTGCGAATGAGCGGTGACCGGGTCGAGGACATCCGTTTCGAGGGCAAGGGTTGCGCCATCTCGACGGCCTCGGCCTCGATGATGACGGAAGCAATCAAGGGCAAGGCCAAAGAGGACATAGGCGCTTTGTTTGGCAAGATCCATTCGCTGCTGACCCAGCAGGATGCAGTCGCCGACCCCTCGCTGGGAAAGCTGGCCGCGCTCTCGGGAGTTCGCGAGTACCCGGCGCGTGTCAAATGCGCAAGTCTCTGCTGGCACACGTTGAACGCGGCGCTCGATCGGGGCGCGCGACCTGAGACTCCAGCGACGGTCTCAACGGAGTAAGCCATGCGAACGCACGAGAATGAGCCATTCGTCGTCAATCGCGATGTCCCGGCGGTCATCGTGCCGGCCGGCGTCGAAGTGAAGTTGAAACCGGGCCAGGCGGGCTACATCACCCAGGCCCTCGGCGGCAGCTTTACTGTTTACATTGAAGGCAACCTGTTCCGTATTGCCGGCGAGAACGCGGATGCGATCGGCAAGGAAGCGGTCAAGACGCCCGAGCTGCCTCCCAATGCGACCGAAGAAGACGTCAAGAAACTGGTTTGGGACCAGATGCGGACCTGTTTCGATCCTGAGATCCCGATCAACATCGTGGACCTCGGGCTCGTCTACGATTGCAACGTGACTGCGAATCCGGATGGCACGCGCACCATTGACATCACCATGACCCTGACCGCGCCCGGCTGCGGCATGGGCGAAGTGCTGGTCGAAGATGTGAAAGACAAGGTTCAGCGCATCCCAACCGTGAATTCCGCGCGCGTGGAGCTGACGTTCGATCCGCCCTGGAGCCAGAGCATGATGTCCGAGGCAGCGCGCCTGCAGACGGGGATGTTTTAACCAGTGCGCGGTGCGCGGATCTCATGAGTTGCGTTTGGGTGGACATCGGCAGCGCAGACTCGCTCGGGGACTCAGCATCGTTTTCGGCGGATATCGAGGGGCTCGCGCTGCTCGTCGTGCGCTGCGGCCCGGAGCTGTATGCCGTAGAGGACCGTTGCACTCATGACGGCGAGCCTTTGGATGGCGCGGAAATCGAGTCGTGCCAGATAATCTGCCCGCGGCACGGAGCTCATTTCTGCGCCCGGACCGGAGAGGCCCTCACACCTCCGGCATATGAACCGCTACGAACATACAGGGTGAAGGTAGAGGACGGCCGGATCCTGGTGGAGAACCCCGTGTGAAACGCCTGACGCTGATGCGGCACGCAAACGCACAGTGGAAGGATCCGCAAATCTCCGATTTCGATCGGCCTCTCAATCGTCGCGGCATCAGCGAAGCCGAGGCGATGTCCCGCCGGCTCATCGAGCTGAAGCTCATTCCGACGATTGTGCTGGCGAGCTCCGCTCGCCGGGCTCAACAGACTGCCGACATCGTTGCCCGGGAGCTCGGCGTCGCGCCTAGAAAACTGCGAACTGACGAGTCGTTGTACCTGGCAGCGGCGGAAGACATCCTGCGGGTGATCCAGACGACCGGACCGCGTATTCCTCACCTGATGATTGTTGGTCACAACCCCGGCATCAGCGAACTAGCCAACCTCCTCGCTCCAACCGCTCACGTAGAGCTGGCGACGGCGGCCATGTGCTCGCTCAGCTTCGATTCACGAAGCTGGTCCGATGTGAAGGCTGGCAACCTGCGGGAGGTGCACAGCGAGTCGCCGCCGGTGCGGTTGTTTGCGCTGTGGGCTTGATCAGCACTCCGGAACGTTGACTGCGAGGCCGCCCTGGGAGGTTTCCTTGTAGATGGTCTGCATGTCCAACCCCGTCTGCCGCATCGTCGCAATCACCTGGTCCAACGAAACCTTGTGGGTGCCATCGCCGCGCATGGCCAGCCGCGCAGCGTTGATGGCCTTGACGGCGCCCATGGCGTTGCGCTCGATGCAGGGGATCTGAACCAACCCGGCGACTGGGTCGCACGTCAATCCGAGGTTGTGCTCCATGCCGATTTCGGCGGCATTTTCGATCTGCTCGTTGGTCCCGTGCAGCGCCGCTACGAGCCCGGCAGCAGCCATGGAGCACGCAACTCCAACTTCACCCATGCAACCCATCTCAGCCCCGGAGATTGACGCGTTGCGCTTGTAGAGCATGCCCATCGCGGCAGCGGTCAGCAGGAAACGTATGATGCCCTCTTCGTTCGCACCGGGTTCGAATCGCATGTAGAAATGCATGACCGCAGGAATGATTCCAGCGGCGCCATTCGTCGGTGCAGTGACCACGCGACCACCGGCAGCGTTTTCCTCGTTCACGGCCAGAGCGTAGGCGTTCACCCAATCCATAGCCTCAAGCGCAGACACGCCTTTGCCCTCGGTCAAAACCCGGTACATTTTCGGCGCGCGCCTACGCACCTTCAAAACTCCCGGAAGAACTCCCGTCTGCCGAAAGCCTCGATCCACGCAGGCCTGCATGACCTTCCAAAGATGTAGCAGGCCGGCGCGTATCTGCTCCTCAGATCGCCACGTCCGCTCATTCGCCAATACGACTTCGTAGAGCTCCAATCCGTGTTCGCGGCATTTCGCCAACAACTCGGCGCCCGATGCGAACGGATACGGCGGAGCGGCGTGTGCACTGACCTCACTCGCTTCTGACTCATCACCGCGTACGATGAAGCCGCCACCGACGGAGTAGTAATCCTCCTCGCGTAGAACTCGAAGGTCGTCCGCCAGCGCAGTGAATCGCATTCCATTGGAATGCCGAGGCAAGCGCTCGTGCCGCATGAACAGAAGTTGCATCGGCTCGTCGAACGCAATCTCTCGCTCGCCCAGCAGTTTGATGCGCCCCTCGCTGCGGATTCGCCGCAGGATCGGCTCGATGGCATCCGGATCGACCGTCTCCGGTTCGGCGCCCTCGAGGCCGGCCAGGACGGCGCGATCGGTGCCGTGACCGATACCCGTCAGGGCGAGAGAGCCGTACAGCCGCACCGCAATCTGGCCCGTGGCCTGCAGCAAACCATCCCGCTTCAAACCGAGCGCAAACTCATGCGCGGCACGCATCGGCCCCATGGTGTGCGAGCTCGATGGGCCGACTCCTACTTTGAAAATGTCAAAAACACTGAGCGACATGGCGGTACCTTTCATGGCCTGCGGGCCACCTTTTCAGGGGGATCGCGCAAGGCGCGACCCCCGAAGCGTAGCCGGCGCGAAGCGCACCGGAGAGGACGGATGCGACAGCATGCGACTCAACTGCGACCACGCAGGCGCCTGAGCAACCTGCGGTCGTGCTTGTCTGGACGCTCGTCGGGCCTGGGTGTCAGACCTGACGCCACCTTCATGCGGGCGGCGAACTCCTCGCGGCGTGCCTTGCTCGCCGGCGTTTCGTCATAACATCGGGCAGCCTCGCTCGCCGGCCCCCTGCGCACCGGGACCGCAGTCACAATGCATTCGAACACAACCGTGCCGCGTGTGAAGGTTACGGTATCGCCCGGTTGCACGCCGCGCGATGGCTTCACACGCTCTCCATTGATGTGCACCTTGCCGCCGCTCACTGCGTCTGCGGCCAGGGAACGGGATTTGAACAAGCGGACGCCGAATAGCCAGCGGTCGACCCTCGCAGCTCCTGGTCCAGTCTCGGTGGAAGATTCGCCCATATCTGTGACGGCTGATAACCGCGGCGCGTGTGCGCCGCTGAGGCCAGAGTATAATTGAACCCATGAATCCAGCTTTCATCGAACGGTTGCGAGCCGATCTCGCCGGGCTCAAGGAACAGGGCCTGTACAAGAGCGAGCGCGTGCTTGCCGGGCCCCAAGGGGGCCTCGTCAGAACCGGCGACCGCGATGTCGTCAACCTATGTGCAAACAACTACCTCGGGCTCGCGAATCACGCCGCGATGCGCGAGGCGGCACACCGTGCCATCGACCGGTTCGGCTACGGCATGGCCTCGGTGCGATTCATCTGCGGTACGCAGAGCGTCCACAAGCAGCTCGAGGAGCGTTTGAGCCGATTCCTCGGAACCGAGGACACGATTCTCTACCCGTCGTGCTTCGATGCCAACGGAGGCCTCTTCGAGACGCTGCTCGACGAGCAGGATGCGGTCATCTCCGACGCCCTCAACCACGCGAGCATCATCGATGGCATTCGGCTGTGCAAGGCGCAGCGGCATCGTTATGCCAACAACGATATGGGGGAGCTGGAGAATTGTCTCAAGGCGGCACAGTCTGCCCGAACCCGGCTCATCGCCACTGACGGCGTGTTTTCGATGGACGGAACGATCGCGAATCTGCGCGCGATCTGTGACCTTGCCGATCGCTATGACGCACTCGTCATGGTCGACGACTCACACTCCACCGGCTTCATGGGCGCGACCGGCCGCGGCACGCCCGAACACTGCGGCGTGGCGAGCCGCATCGATATATTGACGAGTACCCTGGGTAAGGCACTGGGGGGCGCCAGCGGCGGCTTCGTATCCTCCCGCAAGGAAGTGGTCGACTGGCTGCGCAACCGATCCCGCCCCTACTTGTTCTCGAATAGCATCCCGCCGGTGGTCGCCGGCGTCAGCCTGCGAGTGCTCGACCTGCTGGAGAACTCACCGGAGCTGCGCGCCCAGCTGTTCGAAAATACCCGCTATTTCCGTGCCGGGCTTGAAAAAGCGGGTTTCAACCTCAAACCCGGCGAGCATCCCATCATCCCGGTGATGCTCGGCGACGCAGCCCTGGCCGGCCGCATGGCCGAACAACTGTTGCAACGCGGCATCTACGTGATCGGCTTTTCATTCCCGGTGGTCCCCAAGGGACAAGCGCGGATCCGCACGCAGATGTCGGCGGCACTGACGCGCGAGCAACTGGACCGCGCGCTGGAAGCATTTACGGCTGTGGGTAAGGAACTCGGAGTCATCAAATCTTGAAGGCACTGGTCAAAAAGCAGGCAACTCCCGGCATCTGGCTGGATGACGTACCCGAGCCCAAGGTTGGCCCGAACGATGTGCTGATCGAGATCGCCAAGACCGCGATCTGCGGTACCGACATGCACATCTACAAGTGGGATGCGTGGGCGCAGAAGACCATCCCGGTACCCATGGCTGTCGGACATGAGTATTGCGGCCGCATAGTCGAAATGGGCTCCGAAGTCCGGGGTCTGAAAATCGGCGATCGGGTGTCGGGCGAGGGACACATCACTTGCGGTTATTGCCGTAACTGCCGCGCCGGGCGCCGGCACCTGTGCCGCAACACTGTTGGTGTGGGCGTGAATCGTCCCGGCGCGTTCGCGCAGTACCTGGCGATTCCTGCCGTCAACACATTCAACCTGACGGATTCGATCAATGACGATGTCGCATCCATCCTGGACCCGTTCGGCAATGCAACTCACACCGCGCTGGCATTCAGCATGGTGGGCGAGGACGTACTGATCACAGGCGCCGGACCGATCGGCATCATGGCGACCTCCATCGCCCGTTTCGTCGGCGCCCGGCACGTCGTCGTCACCGATGTGAATGACTATCGGCTCGACCTCGCCCGCAAGATGGGTGCAACTCGCGCCATCAACGTGCAGCGCGAGTCGCTCGATCAGACGATGAAAGACCTGGGAATGCAGGAGGGGTTTGACATCGGCCTCGAGATGTCGGGCAACGCCGCGGCATTCCGGGAAATGCTGCGTACCATGCACCACGGCGGCTCGATCGCAATCCTCGGCATTCCGCCCGACGAGACGGCCATCGACTGGAACCAGGTGATCTTCAAGGGCCTGACGCTGAAAGGCATCTACGGCCGCGAGATGTTTGAGACCTGGTACAAGATGGCAGCGCTGCTGCAGAGCGGGCTCAACCTGGAGCCCATCATCACCCACCACTTCCCCATCCAGGACTACCTGGAAGGTTTCGAAACCATGGGGTCGGGCAAGTCGGGGAAAGTTATCCTGGACTGGGCGACGTTGTAGGGCGCGCACTCCGGCGGGCGCGCCGCCGGGCTCATTCGGCCCGGCAGAAGCAATAAGCGTAGACCTTGTTGGGCTCGGTGAAGCGGCTCAGCAGCTCTACCTCACGGGTCAAGGGATCAAACCGCTGCGCCACCTGTGCCAGCGGGCTCACCGTCGAAGAATCCACCGACATCAACGCCTTCAGCGCCCGCGTCTTCATCTGCAACACGAGCTCCTGAGCCCACGACAGCTCCGGCTCCATGAAGACCACTTCGTAGTCGGTCAGCTTGGCGCGCCGAGCGGCAGCCTTGGCTGCGTCGTCAAATGATCCCAGCCCATCCACCAATCCCAACCGTTTGGCATCCACACCAGCCCATACACGGCCCTGCGCGATGGAATCGATCTGCTCGCGGGTTTTCTTGCGCCCGGTGGACACACGCTCCAGGAAAACGTCGTAGCCGCGCTCGATTTCACTTTGGAGCAGAGCACGGGCCTCGGTGCCCAGCGGCCGATCGAGGCGCATCTGCGAAGCAAGCGGAGTCGTCCCAACACCATCGACGTTGACTCCAACCTTCCCCAGCGTCTTATCAATTGTCGGAATGATAGCGAAGATACCTATCGAACCCGTCAGCGTTGACGGACTCGCCCAGATCTCATCGGCGGGCGCCGAGATGTAGTACCCACCAGAAGCCGCCAGATCGCCCATTGAGACAACGACCGGCTTGCCGGAAGCGCGCAAGTCCTGCAGCTCCCGGTAGATATGCTCCGATGCCAGGACACTGCCGCCCGGACTATCCACCCGTAAGACCACGGCCTGTATGTCCTTATCCAACCGAGCCTGCCGGATCAGCCGCGCGGTCGAATCGCCACCGACTGTTCCCGGTGGCTGGTCACCATCCAGGATCTCGCCCGAGGCAACGATGACACCAACATGCTTCTTACCGTCGCCGCGGAGCTTCTTCTGCGCGTGCGCAATACGCACGTAGTCCTGCTCGTGGACGGCCTGGAACGACCCGTTCGAGTCATCCTGGCCCACGAGGTCAATCAGCCGGCGCTCGACATCCTGACGTGACTTGATCCCGGTGACCAGGTGCGCTTGTAGCGCGACCTGCGCGGCATTGCCGCCCGCAGCCGGCACTGTCTTGGAGAGTGAGTTGACGTACGTCGTGATCGCATCCGCGGGCAGCTTCCGCGCGCGGGTGATCGACGCCTGATAGTTGTTCCACAGCGCATTGAGGTAAGCGAGGCTCTCCTCCTTATCCTCAGGCGACATGTCGGTCCGGGTGTAGGCCTCGACGGCACTCTTGAACGAGCCCACGCGAAAGACATTGATGTCGACGCCGATCTTGTCGAGCGCCTGCTTGAAGAACATGCGATAGCGGCCGTACCCATCGAGCAGTACGAAGCCCAGCGGATCCAGATAGATCTCATCCGCCTGCGCGGCTATGTAGTAGCGGTCCTGGGTGAACTGAGTTCCGAAGGCCACGACCTTCTTGCCCGCCGCCCGGAATTCGCGGATGGCCCTGGCGAGCTCCTCGAGGGTGGGCTGGCCGGCGCCGTCGAACTTCTCCAGGTCGATGGCCAGAACCGGGATGCGCTTGTCTTTGGCGGCGGCCCGGATGGAGTCCACCACATCCCACAACAGGGTCTCAGGCCGGCCCTGCCCGCGCGCCTCCTGCAGGGCACGCTCGAGCGGATCGCCGGACATCTGCTCGACGAGCTCGCCCTCCGGTGCGACCAGGAGCGCTGCTTTCGCCGGCACGATCGGCAACGACGCGCGCAGCGCGCCGAAGACAAACCCGAACACGACCAGCAAAAAAACCAAATGCAGGAACCGGCGCAGCACGTCCAGGCCGCGCCACAGCCCCCACAGAATCGCCCGGACAATTTGCAAGGTACGGCCTCCGGCCGAAAGTCCTGGCTAGATCTTCTCTTCGATTCGTGCTGCCTTGCCCGACAGATCGCGCAGGTAATACAGCTTGGCGCGGCGGACACTGCCCCGGCGCTTGATCGAGATGTCGCTGATGGAGGGGCTGTGTGTCTGGAAGACACGCTCGACGCCCTCACCGTGCGAAATCTTGCGCACCGTGAACGAGGAGTTGAGTCCGCGATTGCTGATCGCGATCACGACACCTTCGTATGCCTGGACACGCTCGCGGTCGCCTTCGACCACCTTCACCTGCACGACCACGGTGTCACCGGGCTTGAAGTCCGGTACTTCGCGCGTCATGCGTGATTTTTCGAGTTCCTGGGTAATCTTGCTCATATTCGTCATCCTCGATGTTCACCGCTCGTGCGGTGACCAAATCATTCAATCGTCCCCACCGCGCGTGCGGTGAGGAACTCATTCAACAGTCGGCTCGCCTCGGGCGCGAGCCCGTGTGCCGCAATCAGGTCCGGGCGGCGCTTCCATGTGCGCTCGACCGCCTGCGCCAACCGCCAGCGGCGGATGTCGGCATGGTTTCCCGACAGTAACACCGGCGGCACCGTGAGCCCCGCAAACACTTCGGGCCGCGTGTAGTGCGGCCAGTCGAGCAGCCCCGCGGCGAACGACTCCTCGACACTCGAGCGCTCGTCGCCCAACGCACCCGGCAACAACCGCGCAACCGCGTCAATCACCACCAGTGCCGGCAGCTCGCCGCCCGACAACACATAGTCGCCCAGCGACAGCTCGCGATCGATGCCCAGCGCCACTGCGCGCTCATCCAAACCTTCGTACCGTCCTGCGACCAGTACGAACCCCGGCAAGGCGGCCAGTTGCTCGGCCTGCCGCTGTCCGAAGGGCTCGCCCTGCGCCGACAGATAAATTCTCGGACTGCCTTGCGGCAACCGCGCCCGCGCAGCATCGATCGCCGCCAGCATGGGCTCGGGTTTGAGCACCATCCCGGGGCCACCGCCGTACGGCCTGTCATCCACCGTTCGGTGCGGATCGGTCGTATGCGCACGCGGATCTTCGGTCCCTACACTCAACAGTCCGCGCTCGATCGCCCGGCCCACGATGCCGAACTTCAACGCCCCGCTGATCATTTCGGGAAACAGCGTGACGACCTCGATGTTCACGACGTACCCCTACTCGAGCTCCACGGGCCAATCCACCAGGATCAGTCCAGCGTCCACCTCGACCTTGCGCAGATACTCCGGAGTCGCAAGCACCCAGTGCTCCCGCCCTTCGGCATCCTTCACCACCATCACCGGGCCCGTCGGTGCGTCAACAAACTGCGCGACCTTGCCGAGCTGGACACCTTCGAGGTTCCGAACCGCCAGTCCAACCAGGTCAGCGCGATAGTATTGGCGCTTCCCCGGTGGCGGCAGCTCAGCACGCTGCACCTCGATCACGGCACCTGTCAAAGCAGACGCGGCGTCGCGATCCTCAACTCCCTCCAACCGCGCGACCAAACGATCACCCTGAGGGTGACCCTCGGCGACTCTACGCGTTATCCGCTCGCCCGAAGCCACCCGCAGTACCCATTGTGGATACCCGAGTAGTCCATCGGGGGGATCGGTGTAAGAGTCAACATGCATCCAGCCCTTGACGCCAAATGGGGCGCCTATGCGGCCGAGCTCGATCCAACGTGCGGCCATGCCGCCGCCCGCCTCCAATGTCAGGCAGTCACCTGCCCGGTCAGGCCGTGGCCTGCTTCCGATAGGATGCGACAAGCGAGCGCACCCGGTCGGACTGCTGCGCGCCCTTGCCCACCCAATAGTCAATTCGCGGCAGATCCAGCTTCAGCTTCGTCTCGCTGCGCCGGGCAATGGGATTGAAATACCCCACGTGCTCCAAGCTCAGGCCGCCCTGCCGCTTGCGGCTGTCGGTCACTACCACGTGGTAGAAAGGCTGGTTGGTGGCCCCGCGTCGCGTCAGGCGTATGGTTACCATGGTCTATAGCTCTCGTTCTGTACGAGGCCGGGTCTGACCCGGCCCAAAAAGAGCGCGGATTCTACGTGCGTTTCGTGTCTACTGAAAGGGCCCGCGCGTCTTATTTTCAGTAGCTTAGGTCAATCGCAGCCATGGAGGCTGCGTGCAGGCTCTTAGCGTCCGGGGAATCCGGGCGGACCTCCCCCGCCCCCTTTGAGGGCGCTCATCAGCTGCCTCAATTTGCCGCCTTTCATGCTCTTCATGACGCGCTGCATTTCCATGAACTGCTTCAGCAGCCGGTTTACGTCCTGAACCTGAACGCCCGAGCCGCCGGCGATACGGCGGCGGCGGGAGCCGTCGATGATGGCGGGAGTACGGCGTTCCCGGGGGGTCATGGAATTGATGATCGCAATCTGCCGCCGCAGGTCCCGGTCGCCCTGGTCGGCCGCCATGGCGCCCGCCTTCTGGGCAGCCGCGGCAGGTAGCTTGTCCAGGAGCGCCCCCACGCCGCCCATCTTCTGGAGCTGCTCGAGCTGGCTCTTGAGGTCGGCCATATTGAAGCCCTTACCCTTGACGACCTTGCGTGCAAGTCGCTCAGCCTCCTGGGTATCGACCTGGCGGTGTACCTGTTCGACGAGGCTGACGACGTCGCCCATTCCTAGAATGCGCGACGCCATGCGCTCCGGGTCGAAGGGCTCCAGCGCCTCGGTCTTCTCGCCTACCCCCATGAACACAATCGGCTTGCCCGTAATCTGGCGAACCGACAGCGCGCCACCTCCACGGGCATCGCCGTCCGCCTTCGTCAATATGACGCCAGTCAGATCCAGCGCTGCACCGAACGCGCGCGCCGCGTTGACAGCGTCCTGTCCGGCCATCGCGTCCACGACGAACAGACGCTCCGCCGAACCAACGGCGGCATCTATCTCACGGACCTCCGCCATCAGGCCCTCATCGACGTGCAAGCGCCCCGCCGTGTCCACGATGAGGACGTCGAAAACACCGCGTTTTGCAGCGTCTAAAGCTGCGCGCGCAATGCTCGCCGGAGGATCCTGATCGCTCGCTGCAAAGTACTGCGCACCGACCTGTTCCGACAGCCGTTCGAGCTGCAGCATGGCCGCCGGGCGTCGCACATCGGTGCTGACAAGCAAGACTCTCTTCTTCTCACGCTCTATCAGCCATCGCGCCAGTTTGGCCGCCGTCGTCGTCTTACCGGCGCCCTGCAGGCCGGCGAGCAGCACGATGATCGGAGGCTGCGCACGCAGATTGATGCCGGCGCGCGGTCCGCCCATCAGCTGCACCAGCTCCCGATGCAGGATGCCGATGAACGCCTGGCCCGGCGTGAGGCTGGAGGCGACTTCGACACCCAAGGCTTTGGCCTTGACCGACTCGATGAACGTCTTGATCACCGAAAGCGCGACATCGGCCTCGAGCAGCGCAACGCGCACTTCGCGCATGGCCTCGCCGATGTTTTCCTCGGTGATCCGACCCCGGCCGCGAAGGGTTTCGATAGTGCGGGACAGGCGGGCAGTGAGATTGTCGAACATGGAGTTTCCGGCGCAGTGAACGGGGACAGCGAACGTCGATTATAGTCCGGCAGAACCCGTTCAGATCGAGGAACGCTGCTTTGGACGATGCCCCGACGACTGCCCTGCTCTGTGCGCTGCTCTTCCTGCTGGTAATCATTGCATTCTCATCCGGCACGGAAGTCGCCATGCTTTCCGTGAACCGCTACCGGGTGAAACACAGGGCTCAACAGGGCCAAAGCACCGCAAAGGTGCTGGAGCGGCTGCTGCAGAAGCCGGATGACTGGCTGGGCGCGAACCTGGTCATACTCGCGGCCGCCAGCGTCTTCGCATCCGCCATCGCCACCATCCTCGCCCAGCGAACCGGTCACTCCTACGCGGTGCCAATCACCGGCTTCATTCTGACGGTCGTGGTCATTGTGTTCTGCGAGCTCACGCCGAAAATCTACGCCGCAACCTACCCCGAGGCGGTCGCCTTGAGTGCGGCACGCATCTACCGCGCGCTGGTCCTGGTAGCACGCCCTGTTTTGTGGCTGACCAACAGGCTCTCGTACGGCGTGTTGAGAATATTCGGTGTCGGCAAAACCTCGCGGGCCAACCAGGCATTGAGCAGCGAAGAGCTGCGGACCGTGGTCGCCGAAGCGGGCCCCCTGATCCCCGCCCGTCACAGGCAGATGCTGCTGTCGATCCTGGACCTCGGCCAGGTAACCGTGAACGACATCATGATTCCCCGACAGGAGATCTCGGCGATTGACGTGCAGGAAAACTGGGACGACATACTCGACCAGTTACGGCAGACGCCCCACACGCGCTTGCCTGTTTATGACGGCGAGCTCGACAAACTCTTCGGGATACTCCACATGAAGCGTGTTGCCCATGAGCTTGCCAGGGGCACGCTGACGCGCGAGAAGCTCATCGAGGTGGCGCGCAACCGGGAGCCATATTTCGTACCCGAAAGCACGGCGCTTACCGTCCAGCTCACGCAGTTCCAACGTAACCGGCGGCGCCTGGCCTTCGTAGTCAACGAATACGGCGATATCGAGGGGCTGGTTACTTTGGAGGACATCCTCGAGGAGATTGTGGGCGAGTTCACGACAGACCCGGCGACTGTCATGCACAAGGACATCCATGCGGAGAAGCCGGGCGTGTTCATAGTGAATGCGAGCGCAACGATCCGTGCCTTGAATCGTGCGTTGCAATGGCATCTTCCCACCGATGGGCCCAAGACGATCAACGGCCTCCTGCTCGAACAGCTGGAGACCATCCCGGACCCGGGCACGACACTGAAGGTCGGGGACTATCAGTTCGAAGTGCTACAGATCGCCGATAACGCCATCAGGACCGTTCGCATCTACGCGCCGGCGACCGACGAAGTCACTGCGACCGGCTGAAGGCCGCCTCCAACGCCTCGCCTACACGGCCTACCGGGATCACGTGCAAGCCATCGAGCGGCTTGCGCGGCGTGTTTTCCTTCGGCACAACCGCGACTTTGAAGCCCTGTTTCTGCGCCTCGCGCAGCCGCTCTTCGCCGTAGGCAACCGGCCGGACTTCGCCCGTCAACCCGATCTCGCCAAACGAAATGAGCGAGTTGGGAACTGTCCGGTCGCTGAGGCTCGAGGCCAGAGCGATGACCACCGGCAGATCCCAACCGGTTTCAGTGATCTGGATACCTCCCACGACATTCACGAAGACATCGTGTTCCTGCAGTGACACCTGCGCGTGGCGATTCATGACGGCCAGCAACATTGCCACGCGGTTGGAATCCAGTCCCTGCGCGATCCGCCGCGGCGCACCAAATCTCATCCGGTCCACCAGCGCCTGCAACTCAATGAGCAGCGGGCGGCCACCCTCGCGCGTCACCGTGACGATGCTCCCGGGGGCCGCCTCCGGGGCGCGCGACAGGAAAATGGCCGAAGGATTGCGTACTTCCTTCAGGCCGCCTTCGGCCATTGCGAAGAAACCAAGCTCATTGACGGCGCCAAAGCGATTCTTCGTCGAGCGCACGATTCGATAGCGGCTGCCCGCCTCGCTCTCGAAATAAAGGACCGTATCCACGAGGTGCTCGAGCATCCGTGGACCCGCTATCGTCCCCTCTTTGGTCACATGGCCGATGATGATGACGGCGGTCGCTGTGGACTTGGCGTAGCGCACCAGCTCTGCCGTACATTCCCGTAGCTGCGAAACAGCGCCAGCACTAGTTGCGACTGTGTTCGATTCGATCGTCTGGATAGAATCTACTACCAGGAGCGTTCCCTTGCGGTCCGAGGCCAACGCAAGAATGGTTTCCAGGTTCGACTCGGCAACGACCTCGAGCTTCTGCCCCTCAATGCCGAGGCGTTGGGCACGCAGCGCTACCTGGGATACGGACTCCTCGCCACTCGCATACACCACGGCGTTGGTCCCAGCGACATGCCCGGCGACCTGCAGGAGCAGTGTCGACTTCCCAATCCCAGGATCTCCTCCCAACAAGGTCACCGATCCGGGTACGATGCCGCCACCCATGACACGGTCCAGCTCTTCATGGCCGCTTGCGAGCCGCTTTTCGATACCCGCCAGGGCTGCGTCCAGCCGCCGCGGCGATCCTGCCTCCAACGCCCGGGCGGCCCCACCCTGGGCGCCTCGCCCAGGCGCGTGGCGGGCGCTCGAGGCCCGCTGTTCCAGCGAGTTCCACTCGCCGCATAGGGGACACTGCCCCTGCCACTTCAGGGTTTCGCCGTTGCAGGCGCTACAGACAAATACGGGACTTGCGCGGGCCATCTATGCGCTCAGGTGTCAACTCGTTAGGATGCGCGGCCATGCTCTGGTTACCGAATGACAAGTTTGTGACCGGCCGCCTGCACTGCACCGCGGCCAATGCTAGCTTATGCCGGCTCGAATCGGGGACGGGAAAGTGACGCGTATCACAATTTGCGGGCCGTATGAAGGTCAGGACGCAGCATGAGCCTCAAAGGCAGGCTGCGTTTCGTAGGACTGACCGACACGGGCAAGGTCCGCGAGCACAACGAGGACACCATTGCGTTCGATGCTGACATCGGCCTTCTGGTCCTTGCGGACGGTATGGGCGGCTACAACGCTGGCGAGGTTGCCAGCGGTATTGCCGTCAAGACCATCGTCAATCTCGTCCGCGAGCAGGTCGAGCGCGAGGATATGAACGTGCAGGACCGTGAGTCAGGGCTGTCCCGGCCCACCATCATCCTGCGCGATGCGATTCATCGGGCGAACAAGATCATCTACCAGACAGCGCGTACGCAACCGCAGTGCGAGGGCATGGGCACCACGGTCGTTGCTGCGCTGTTCTTCGACAACAAGATAACGATTGCCCACGTGGGCGATTCGCGGCTGTACCGCCAGCGCAGCGACAAGCTGGAGCAGGTCACCATGGACCACTCGCTGCTGCAGGAATTGGTGGACCGTGGGTTCTATTCCGCGGAAGAAGCGCAGCGCGCCGCAAATAAGAACTACGTCACACGCGCACTCGGCGTCGAGCCGAACGTGGACGTGGAGATCCAGGAAGTGCCGGTGCAGAAGGGCGATGCCTACATGCTGTGCTCGGACGGGCTATCGGATATGGTTGAAGACGAAGATATTCATTTAACCATAAACACCTTTAATGATAATCTGGATACGGTCGCCAAGCAGTTGATTCAACTGGCGAATGATAACGGGGGCCGGGATAACGTCTCGGTCGTGATGGCGCACGTCCTGGATGCATTTCCGGCGCGCACGCGCATTTTCGACAAGATCCTCGGCTGGTTCGGCTGACAGAGGCTAAGCACATGGCAAGGTTGGTCTTGAGCCTGGATGGCCAGGTGATGGCGGAATACAACATGAATAAGGAGCGGTACACGATTGGCCGCCTCCCGGACAATGACATCCGCATCGACAATGCCGCCGTCAGCGGGCATCACTCTTTGATCATCAATATCCTCAACGATTCGTTTCTCGAGGATCTGAACAGCACGAACGGCACCTACGTCAACGGCAAGCTGATCAAGAAGCATGCCCTGCAGCATGGAGACGTGGTGACCGTCGGCCATCATCAACTGCGGTTCGTCGAGGACGACGAGGCCCAGGATGAGTTCGAGAAGACGATGGTGATCCAACCGTCGTCGCGCCCCGTCGAGAAGGTACGGGCCGCAGCCGAGGTCGCGGAAAAGGCATCCCCTTCTCTGTCGGCAACGGCTAAATCGCGTGCCCTCAACGACTCCTCTGCAGCAGCCCTGAAGAAGGCGAAACTGCAGGTTCTATCCGGCGCGTTTGCAGGCCGCGAGCTCGAGCTCAACAAAGCGCTGACGACTCTCGGGCGCCCCGGCGTCCAAGTCGCCGCAATCACACGCCGCGCTGAAGGTTATTTCATCGTGCACGTCGATAGCGGTAAGGACAACGACTTCCCGCTGCTGAATGGCAATGCCATCGGCGCCAACGCCACCCGCCTTGCCGATAACGACGTGATCCAGCTCGCTGGCGTCAAGATGGGCTTTTTCGTCAGCTAGCGAAGCTCCAGCGGCACTCGCTGGCTCACTCCACACAACAGCTCGTAGGGAATCGTCGCGGCATACCGCGCGATTTCCTCTACGGGGAGGCCGACTCCCCACAGCACAACGGGCGTGCCTACATGTATGCCGTTCAGCTTCGTAACGTCTACGGCAATCATGTCCATGGACACCCGGCCCACGAGCGGTGCTCGCTGGCCGTCGATGAGGACTGGCGTACCACCTGCCAGGTTGCGCGCGATTCCATCTCCATAGCCGGCGGCGACGATCGCTATCACAGAGTCGTGCGATGCCCGCCAAGTGCCTCCGTAGCCCACCGTCTCACCGGTGGCCACTTTGCGGGTGGCAATCACGGAAGTTTCGAGACTCATCACCGGATGCAGGCCCAACTCGGCGCTCGACCTGTCATCAAAGGGTGAGCCGCCATAGAGCGCCAATCCGGGGCGCACCCAGTCACAGCCGAGCTGAACGCGACCGAAAAGTCCGGCGGAGTTGGCAATACTCACCGCATAGTCGAGACCGCTGGTCGCCTTCTTGAAGCGGGCCAACTGCTCGCGCGTCATGGTGTCATCGCTCTCGTCGGCGCGTGCCAGGTGCGTGAGTAGTCTGATTTCGAGCGGCGCCGGCTCGAGCCGCTGGACGCGGGCCAGGGCTTCGGGGAACTCTTCCGGCCTGAAGCCCAGGCGATTCATCCCCGTATCGATCTTGATCCAGATCAGGAAGCGGGCAGCTCCGGAATATTCCTCCAGCAGCTCGATCTGCAAAGGGTCGTGCACTACCAGGTCGAACCCGTGCCGCGCGGCCTCTAACAAGTGTTCGGGGGCAAACACGCCTTCCAGCAGGACGATCGGCTGAGTGATCCCCGCGGCCCTGAGCGCCAGCCCTTCTTCGAGCCTCGCGACCGCGAATGCATCCGCTTCCGCCAGTGCCAGCGCTGTTGGAATGAGGCCGTGCCCGTAGGCGTTGGCCTTGACCACCGCCATCACCCGAGCTCTGCGGGCGCGCTCCCGGATCGTCCGTAGGTTGTGCCGCAGGGCGTGCGTGTCGATGACGGCCCGGATCAGCCGGTTCACCGCAGCACACCGTCCGCGTAGGAGTCGGGCACGTAGTTCGCAAAGCGCGTGAACTGGCCCTGGAATGTCAGGACGAACGTGCCGATCTCGCCGTTACGGTGTTTGACGAGGTCGATCTCGGCGATGCCCTTCTTGGTGGTCTGGCGGTCGTACACTTCCTCGCGGTAAATCAACAGGATCATGTCCGCATCCTGCTCAATTGAGCCCGATTCCCGCAGATCCGACATAACCGGTTTCTTGTTTTCGCGCTGCTCCACACCGCGATTCAACTGTGACAGCGCGATCACGGGACAACTCAACTCTTTGGCGAGAATCTTGAGGCCACGGGAGATCTCCGCGATCTCGGTGGCGCGATTTTCCTTGTTGCCCGGAACCTGCATCAGCTGCAGGTAGTCGACGACGATCAGATCGAGCCCGTGCTCGCGCTTCACACGCCTTGAGCGTGCCCGCAGCTCTGTCGGTGACAGCGCAGGTGTTTCATCGATGAATATCTTCGCTTCCGACAACTGGCTCGTGGCGCTCGTAATGCGCACCCAATCGTCGTCGGAAATCTTGCCGCTGCGCAGGTTGTGCAACGGCACCCCGCCTATCGATGACAGCATGCGGGTGATCACCTGCTCGGAGGGCATTTCCATGCTGAAAATCGCCACCGAGGCACGTGTCTGTTGATGGTGGAGCGCTGCGTACTCCGCCATGTTGACCGCGAGTGTGGTCTTGCCCATCGACGGGCGGCCCGCGACGATCACCAGGTCGCCCGGCCGCAGGCCACCGGTCATCTTGTCAAAGTCGTTGAAGCCGGTCGGCAGGCCGCGCAGCTTGTCTGGATTTGCGTAGGCATCGTCGATCTGGTCGATGACCGCCGGCAGCAGCGTCCGAACCGCGGTTGCACCCTGCCGGCCGCGGAAGCCCATTTCCGCGATTTCGAAGACTTTCTGCTCGGCCTTATCGACCAGCTCGCGCGCAGTCTCGCCGTCGTTGTTGAATACAGCCGACGCGATCTCGGTGCCCGCATGAATGAGCTGGCGCAAAAGCGAGCGCTCGCGAACGATATCGGCGTAGGCACGAACGTTTGCGGCTGTGGGAGTGTCCCGCGCTAGCGAGCCCAGGTACGCGAGCCCACCGGCCTGCTCCAACTCCGAGCGCCGTTCCAACTCGCCCACGACGGTCACGACATCGCACGGCTTGCCGGTACCGGTGAGCGCGCCGATGGCCTCGAAAATCAGCTTGTGGTCGGGGCGGTAGAAATCTTCCGGGATGATGACGTCCGCGACGTTATCCCAGGCTGCGGGGTCCAGGAGCAGGCCGCCCAAGACGGCCTGCTCCGCTTCGATCGAATGGGGCGGCTGCGGCGCATCCGCCAGCGACAGTGAGCCGGAATCTCGACGCGCCTTGGCGGGACCGGCCACTAGGTGACCTGAACGGACTTATTCTTCCGCGACGATCGTCACTGCCAGCGGCACATCGATGTCGGCGTGCAGATGCAGAACGACCGAGTGGTCGCCAATCGTCCGCAGGGCTCCGTTCGGCATACGAACTTCGCTGCGCTCGATCTTGATGCCCGCCTTCGTGGCCGCTTCCGCAATATCGGCTGTGCCGATCGAGCCGAAGAGCTTGCCCTCGGTTCCCGCCTTCGACGGAATGACGAGTTTGAACTCTTTCAAAGCCGCGGCCCGCTCCTCCGCGGAGGACAGGTGCTCATGAGCAGCCTTTTCGAGCTCAGCACGCCGCGCCTCGAAACGCTTGACGTTGTCAGGCGTGACCGCCGTGGCCTTGCCCTGCGGCAGCAGGTAGTTGCGGCCGAAGCCGGACTTCACCTTAACGCGATCGCCAATGTTGCCGAGGTTGGCGACCTTCTGAAGAAGAATGACTTCCATTTAAGTGCGCCTCAATGCTGGTCGGTGTACGGCAGCAGGGCCAGGAAGCGTGCGCGCTTGATCGCAACGGCGAGCTGGCGCTGATAGAACGACTTCGTGCCCGTGATGCGGCTGGGGACGATCTTACCCGTCTCAGTGACGTAGCCCTTCAACGTGGCGAGATCTTTGTAGTCAATGTACTTGACGCCCTCGGCTGTGAAGCGGCAGAACTTCTTACGGCGCGAAAAACGGCCACCGCCGCTACCGCCGCCACTTCCACCGCTGCCGCCGCGATCACCACCGCCGCCGCCGCGATCTCCGCCACCACTGCTGCCACCACCACCACCACCAGAGCGCTCTCTACTCATAGCCATTTGAAATTTCCTTTACGAGTCGATGCTGTCGTTCACGTCGATGCGCGATTCGCGCTTCAGACGTTGTCGCCAGCAGGGCTGTCTTCGTCATCGGACGGGGAAGCTACGACGTCGTCGCGAACGCGACGCGGAGGCCGGTCGCCGTCGTCATCCGAACGGTCACGCCGCGGGGGCCGGTCACCGTCATCGCCGTCATCATCGCGCCGATCGCGCCGCCGACCACCATCACCCTCTTCATCGGCGGCCTTCGCCATCGGTGAGGGCTCGGTGACAGCCTCATCCATGTTGACGACCAGGTGACGCAGCACGGCATCGCTGAAGCGAAACGCGCCGGTCAGATCGTTCAATATCTTCTGGTCGCACTCGATGTTCATCAGAACATAGTGCGCCTTGTGGACTTTGGCGATGGGATAGGTCAGCTGGCGCCGACCCCAGTCTTCAAGGCGATGCACGCGGCCTTCGCCGGCGGCAATCATGCCCTTGTAGCGCTCGATCATGGCGGGCACCTGCTCGCTCTGATCGGGA
>Ga0307511_10002386_pt1 | contig 19643 bp, 14 predicted proteins | sample 13_EM_MG_FD_200266 | JGI IMG/M metagenome (GOLD analysis project Ga0307511, IMG submission 200266) | Populus trichocarpa ectomycorrhiza microbial communities from riparian zone in the Pacific Northwest, United States - 13_EM | ecosystem: Host-associated > Plants > Roots > Unclassified | place...
GAGCTCCAGGTAGGTATACCCTTATTAATTCTTTTTTATATTTTGTAAATCAGTACTCGTAAACCTTTATCAATTCAAGTACATTATACACGAAATCGAGGATTTATTTAAATTGCCCGTGAGCGGCCCAGAACATATACTGTCGGCTAATGTCTATCAGGGTAACCAGCTCGAGATTTGGGGGTAATATCTAGAGCACGTAAATGTACCCCGAGACGGGCCATATACCTTTAACCGCTGCTGAAGATGGTTTCCTTGATTTCCAGGAAAGTTAGTAGTTCATCTCAGGGTAACACTGTGGATATTGGTTGCCATTTGAAGGATCGGTGGCGAGCCATCAACTAATACTGCAAAAATGATACGAAAGATATTACATATACAGTGATGATAGCGGATCAGCGGTGGTGGTCGTGGTCGGTATTCTAGTTTGAGATATGAGATGGGAAAGAAGCAAATGAAAGATTTCCGGGAGGGCTGCAAGTTTGAGTTGGAAGTATCGAGTACATTCTGCCGGGTGGCATGGCACGAGAACAAGACAATCGGCTTCGAATCAAGCTATGGGGTAGAGGGGCTTGTGCCAACCAGACTAGCTATGGGGGCGAGTAGCTGGAATGTAGTGCTGGCTGTAGTCTAGTTTACATAAGAGGCTCTCCCACTAAGATGGCGGAAAGCCGGACTATCTACTTAAGTCAAGCCCCTACCGTTAGGTGAAGGCTCTAACTAGACTACTTACCTAAGCATTCAAAATAAGGTTTACTTGCCTCAAAAGCTTCCCATTCATGTGATCAGGCGGGGAATTATCTTATACAACCAGACTACGATAATTATATACCCTTAGTAAATATTGTACTAAATTGTTGGGAATCAAAGTTTTGCTCTTTCGTATGCATGACACCCGTAAGCTTCTCACAACTAGTTAACTCGCTCAACTCCGGAATCTCTGTCTCCTACCAGTGGGGTCGATCGACTTCTTGCCCAACCGAAATAGTACTCGGTCAATAGGCTGGCTAATGTGTTTCGTGGGCTAATGGAACCTTTCAGTATTTCTTTTACTTTTGGTCGTCTGGTGCTTTTGGATCAGAAACCAAACTACGGATCGGATGTCGGCCTGCGCAAACGATCGCTGCATCTAGTTTTATTGGCACAACCATCTCAAACGGTCCCGAGACTATGCAGCCAGACTCTTCTGGCCACACTACACTTAGTCTGGAATAGGCTATCAACTTCAAGGTAATGAGGTGATATAGTATATGACAGGATTAGGACAGTTCAACTAGAACCATCCAACAACACTCAAAGGGTGGAAAATCTATGATTAAATTAAGTATTGTTAGTTTTACATCAGGGTTAAGTAGATTGTCTGTCACCAACTTGAGAAATCTTCTATTCCATTACTTTTTGTACCTGGATTAAATTAATTAAAATGATATCGAAGGGGTTTATGGCACAAGGCCATCCTCATAAAATTTGATCTCTTCATCAATCTCCCTTCTACCGATCCCCTGAGCCCTACCAGTCACCCACAAACCGATAGGCGGTTGCCTAGTGCCTCTTCCTCCCCTCCATCCCAGCTTCACAGGGCCGCGCTCAGCCATCCCACGGCTATTGCACCCCCAGATCAATGGAGCAACCTCCAACCCTGCAATTGCTCTAACCTCTTCCGGCTTCAAATTGTCGGTTTCTGAGGCCTTGAGCAAACCTTTCTGGTTCATTGCATGGGCTGTCAACCTCTGAACATCACCCCAGTGATGCTCTCCAGTAGCGGCCAAGAAGTATCCTTCCTGATTCCAAAGACCCGGCTCTGGCGTACCCGATGGACTCGAGATGGCCTTGTCAAATAGGGAAACATATAACTCAGCCAAGTCTAGCACATGTACATTGCCCCAGACAGCTTCACCCTCATTGACGGTGAATCCCTTGCTATGCTTGACAAAATGCTTGATCAATTCCGGCATTTGGAAGCTGACGACCTTCCCTGGGCCAGTACCTTTGCCATAAATGCAAGGCGGGCAGATGATCGCTTCATACACACTCTGCGCACGGGGAGCCACTTCATTGAAAAGGACCGCCTTGTCAGCGGGACGGTGCCAGGCATCATCCGGCAGTTTGTAAATGAGCTCATCGACAGCTTGCAAGTCATTGTATATGTGTTCTGTGATGTAAGTGCCGAAGGATTTATCGTTGAGAATGGATGTACCTGAGGTGTGGATGAGGAATCGATTCTTGGGGGGGGTTGTGTCGTTAGGGAGTGGTTTCGAGAGACCTCGGAGAATAGCAGGGGGTGAGGTAGTGTGGTCTACATCGGCAGTATTCACAACGATGTCCGCCTTGCTAGCTTCTTCCTCGAGAAGTTCAAGACTGGCATTTTGCTCAGTTAGTAGGGCTGGCCCACGGTGCAATTACAAGGGCGTTAGCCGAGCTCACCTATCCAAATCACCGATAACCGGGGCGACATTCTTGTACTCTGTGCAGACCTTATCGCCAACCCCTTGATTCCTGACGAGCGCCCGGTAGTTAAACTCGGGGTGTTTCTCGACTGCAAGAGTATGGAGAACGGTTCCTCCAATGTAGCCAGAGGCTCCCGTGCTACAACATCGTTAGCTCCACAGAACATCTAAAAAGCCCTGGGGACATCTGTATGTGGCCCCACAAAGTGAAAGTGGAGAGGCGTTTCTGCTTGAGAAGTGACCAGAGACTTACATAAAAACACTGATTGTCATGATAGCTGCAGCTTCAGGGTACTGTATTGACGTCAGATCAGGGATATTGGATACTAGACTGCTGCTGATAGGGCGAGGAAGGTCAGGAATTGAACTGGACTTCTTTACTTACGTAGCCAAGTCAGAAGTAAAGACGAATGGTTGATTTGCTGCCGACTGGACTGATAGGACAGCTTGTGGCGGACAAGAGGGGTGTGCTTGGCGCGGATTATTGGAGATATTTCACTATTTCAAAAGCTAGAGTATAACAACACCAGATTGATGCTGTTTTCTTGAGCGTATGCTATTCGAAGATCTGTAACCTTTCCCCGATTCTTTAAACTCTGACCTATCGAAACCAGTTGACGTCATCCCAGTCGAGTAAACATGGCATTTTTGCACTAAAAGCCAGTGTCAAATCTAGCAACTTTGTAACTAGGTGAACAAAACCGCCAAAAGTCAGTTACAACACAACCACCCCGCCTCTAGCGACAGTCCCAGCAACAATGGGAATACGCAAAGCCCAAGCACCAATCCAATGTCGCAAGCCACGGAAGGTTGTTCTAGTGAATTGGATATTATGACTCGACGCGGCCGTACGTCAGGTCTCCAGGTACGTCCGGCAAAACCCGCTACATTGCATGCCTCAACAGTATGCGCATCTGCGTCCCGTGATAATAACCCTATGGCAGAGAGATACCCTATCGCAGCAAACCCCCGACATACCCCTTCGCGACATGATCACTCTCTGGCAGCGATATAAACCTATGGCATTGGGCACTAACATGGACGGTTATTAGAACAGTGATTTGGACGGTGATAAGGATGGTTATTTGGATAGGACGATACGGGGTCGGCATTTTGTATATGCTAGATAATTTAAGCCATGTTGCAGAGTGCATAAAATACAGCAATGGTAGTAGTAAGCGCGATGTGCGCAGCAGTATATGGGGTGCGTATGCATCCTGCATTAGAATAACAATGGAGATCAGTGCTGCATCGTAAGAGATCTCCGTACATTCGGAAAGGAGATAATAGTTCACGTGCGTCAGCAGTAATATTGCGTCTTATCAGGCAGTTGCGTCACAACGTTGAGTTTTGCTATAGGGCGTCAAGGGCACCTGATGTAAACTCCTGAAGGAGCTGGCTTGAGTGAGTTGGAAACCATTGGCTCTAGAGACAGCACTTCAGGGTGAGTGCCGCGCATATTAGAGGGATGAAAGACCGGTTTATCGTCAAATGTGGTATTATGCAAGAAAATAATCAAGAAGACTTGCCTTACCAGTGGGCAGCATGGAGGAATGGTAAATGCCTTGGCGCACGGTTATTGCCAGTACTGGTAACTCAGGGATACAGGATACAAGATATCATTCGATTAAGTCCTCTGCGCTGTACAGAAGCAATTCAGGTCAAGAAAGCCAGGAAGAGTACAAGAGATAGAGAAGTGTTATTTGAAGAAAAAAGCGAAGGAATTGTTTCATTTGAATGAGAGGAGAAAAAAGCGGAACATTTGTTAGAAAGCGGAACAGGTAAAGAATACAAGTAATAAGAGATCCAGAGTTGGAAAAGTAGAAGCTATATAAAAAAAAAGTCAACTAAAGAAAGAAACCTGATGGAACAAGAAGCTGGATAGAGAAAGACGGTGGACAAAGACACGAGCGAAATAAAAGAAACAAAAGAGGCATTTATATACTTCCATCTTGTGATTTATGTATTAAATCTGTCTGTAGGTCCGTTCATTCTTCATCTTCCATATCTAGAATGTCAAGCAGAGCAATGTCGCTCAAGCCAGCTTCTCCAGCAGTGTCCAACCCACCATGTCTTGAAACCTTCGGTGGCTTGCGACATTTGATTGCGGCTTGTGCTTTGTGTATTCACATTGTTGCTGTGACTGTCGCTGTCGCGGGGTAGACCGTAGGCAGGGTTCGGGGTCGTGGATGTGGTTTGAGTGCGCACGCGCTGATTGTGTTGACTTTTGGCGGTTTTGTTCACCTAGTCCGCCGTATATGGGGCTTGGCATTTGGGCCGAGCCTGCCGGTGCCGACGACAGGAAGTATATTTGCAAATAGGTCCGTTTTGGTGTAAAAGGGCTCTTGTCCAGAAACTTTGCCCTCGTGCTCTTGTATACAAGGTTCAAACCAGATAAAAGCACATAACCACACTATAGAGTCATCTTAACCCCATGACGGTTGAAGTGATGTTAATATAGGCGCGAAATATACAAGGTGCATGCACTATGCGTTTATATCTATGTTACTTAGAAACCTCATCTTCTACAATGTGTCATCTATATTTATTTCACCGAGCTCGTCGCTAGAGAGATATCGAAACAAGCCTACATTCCGAAGACTGATAAACCACACTACCATATGTGCAAGAACTGTAAAGCAGAACATGTGTCCGATCGGTGAACATGAAAGCCCCACACAATTGCAAGCGAGCATCTAATATCCCCCAATCCAAACCATCAATCAGTGTTGCTACCAACTGTAAGACTTAGAAGCTTGAAGCTTGTGACCACCTGTCTATTGAGCGTGATGATGATGTTGAGGAGAGAAGCTCCTCAACGTCCTATATCTACAATCTCGGGCCTGTTCCAACGTCTCTTTCCTTCTTCATCTATTTATCTACCCATCAAATGCGCTAGCCATCTACCCACGCTAGCTACTCATGTAAGGAAATATTACACAATGCTTGAGCTTCTTCAGCTTCCTTCAATGCTTGAGCTTCCTCAGCTTCCTTCAATGCTTGAGCTTCTTCAGCTTCCTTCAATGCTTGAGCTTTTGCAGCCTCCTCAGCCGCTTTCTGTCGGGCACGTGCTTTGTCCTCAGGGAATATAGGTGGCCCTCTATCCTGGAGATATTCCTGCCCTGGTTTAAACTTCTTCTGGGGCGCCAATCTCTCGATGGTCAATTTAAAGCCTTTGCGGAATCTAACCCAGCGGCGACTTTCATAGGCTGTGACTCGCGCCTTTTCCTCCATCTCTCGTTGATACTCCGCAATTCTCGCATGTCCCCTGGGGGTAAGTGGTACAAAGTGAGACGAAACATTACTCATTTTCCAGGTTTTGCGGTCCAGGTTAGTTGGCCCTTGCCCATAGCTGGCTATAATATCTGGAAATTGATGTACCATCGAGTAATATTTGCCACTTGCAATACCTTCCGTCGTATTGGCTTCCTTTGCGTTTGCTTTAACTGGGCAAGTCTCAAACTGCTTAAGTGGGCCGGTCTTTTTCTTGCCGCCAGTGAGTTCGTACAGGCCTGGAGGAGTAGGTTCCAACTTCCGAGGCTTTCGCTTTGGTTTATCGCTCCCCTTATATGTAAAGGTCATGACATGTGTGGTCTGGTTGGCTGGTTTTTGTGGTATGCCACCGTCATCCTTGAGCTTGAGGTCATCCACATTCATAGTAGTAAGGGGCCTAGAATATTCTGCTTCTTTAGGTGCCGGGGGCTCTGTAACGGCTGCACCATCAGGAGCAGAGGGCTCAATATTGTCAATAGCAGACATTGCTAAAGTTCCGAGGGCCATAGGAATTGCACCAGGGGTCGTGTTCTTCGGAGTCTCAACAGTGAGGCTTGTCCAGTGTTGCTGAGACATTTTCAATATCTTGGTGAGTATGAAGGGATGAGTGGAGATTTAATGATCTGTTCTTTATAGTCAGATTGGAGGAATCCCTGGTTGTGGGGTAGCACTTACCGACGGGTGAAGATATCGATATCAGAGAATAGGCCTAGGATAGTAATACCTAGGTTGCCTATTCGCAGTAGAAGCCACACTCAGTGCCTCTCTGGGTCAATTGCAAGAACCAGTGGGGTATTGAGGGGTGAGTGGTGGGGTTGATGGAAAGTACGAGGCAGGTTGCCCTAGACTGCATAGATGTTAGATGAGAGAAAATCTTAGAATGGAGCGGAGAAAATTTACAGTAAAGACTGAGCTTCAAGGCTCGGTTGATATTGCATACGTGGGAGGTCAAGATGATACTCGAGGGGAAATGGGTGAAGAGAGTGGGGCACCTTCAGACCTCTTTAAAGGGAATCGGGTTGGGGTGAACCTGTGCGCCGTAATGGTGATAGGTTGGCCTTTCTGCAATTAAGTTAAACCTTCAAAGTGTCTTTCACGATCTTAACCTTTGTCAGAAGGTGACGATGGAGTAGGTTAGGCGTAACGTAGATGTGTCTCGTGAAGCAAAATACTTTTCTGACATAGTTGAGGTAAATATGAGTATCATGGTGGGGACGAAGGTGAGTGAAGTCGACGGTACTGTAATCCCAGCTTCAAGGAAATAAGAAACTGTTATCCCCCAGTTCCACTTTAGGGTTCGAATCCATTGCCAGTGAATATTCCTCGACCAGCATATTGTTGCAATGGGTTTTAACGTTTATCAGAGTTCAAAGTTTCACCCAACAAATAGCTAGACAATTGAATTTGATCATTTGCAAACACGTTGCTTTGAACGCTTGTTACGCCCAGTGACCAATCGCTTCAATGGTATATACACATATATATCTATGGTGAATTTGCTGGCGGTCGCACCAGCAAGTCCCGATTTTGCCCTTATAGCTAATTCAGACCTAAGTGGATTGGCCCAGCAAGCTCTTTGAAGATGAGGACAGGTAGAAGCCCCAATCCAATGTGGCATGTACTTCATATGTGTCGAGCAAACAGGTAGTTGGTCTTGGTAAGTAAATCTAGGCTCAGTTGTCGGGAATGTTCACTTGCTTTAAACTTAATGTAACTGTCAGCGGCGAAATACAACGAATATAGGATTTTGAGATTCTCTAAAGAACCTACCTCTAGGAGGATTGGGTTGGCACTGCTCGACACACCGAATATTCAATGGCATGCTGGGTTATGTCTCGATAATTCATATAGACTAATGTGTTAGCATTGATCATATTGGTTGGGGTCAGGGTGGTATCATAAAGGCCATTTGTATCATCTTCGGATGATCTAAAAGTTCACACTCCGAGCTTTTAAAGGTTCGGTTCGATAGCTAAGGAGATTTGGAAAGAAGTGGTTCAAGAGAGGTTGCTTTAGCACTTGAGAGGTACCTAGGTACTACTTACTAAGGTGAGCTTCCACATCTTGTCTTCGGGGTAGTCTGGTTTCTTCGGGGCAGTTTGGTACCGATCACCTTTAGGAAATTGCACCAGGCCTCAGGGTAATCAGTGCTGATGTTAACGTACCTACCTTATCTTCACTAAAAGCGTAGCCAAGTAAGTTAAAGTAGTGCACTTAGGTCTAGTTTCAGCCCGCATGATGAAGCAATATAAATCGTACCGATACCCTATCTAGAGCTATCGGATTCCACCGAACAGTTCCAGACTCTTACGTATACAGTCCGAGTCAGGTACAAGTTACATACGCATTGGGGTCAGAACCTTTTGACAGTGTGACGAGACATACACAGGAAGAGCTTTAAGCCTTGGACTAGATCCAGGAATGAGAAATATAGAGGATGACATGTTAATCTGGCACCGAATTCATCTACCCATTTCTTTTGTAGGTGCATGGTTATCCCGTGCCAACCAGACTAGATTATCTCCCGGAGTCTGAAGTGCAATTAAGATTTCGCGCCAAGGGGTGACAAAATGCCGCCGCTCGCCGGCTAGCACAACGATGTCAATAAGTATGTACTCTACATAAACCTATTACTTATCCAAGATAGTCTTCAAAGCCTTACCACCCAAAACATCATTGGTATTATAATTAATATTGATGTCGGCATTAACTTTGATGTTAGACATGTATGTGAAGCTAGATGCACTAACGATCAATACTGCGTTCCTTCCGTGCATAAGCACATGCGCTTTATTAACCTCGTGTGAAACGACAGGCTACAGTAGTCTCGATCCGCTACCTAGGTACCCACTTCCATTAAGTAATGGGATGTTGCCTAATCCGGAAATGACCGGATTTGGAACCTTGGCACACGTATGCGCCAAATTCCTGGTATGCCGTCACATTAACGAAACTGGGTCATTGGTTCGGAAATGTAGCACTTACCAACCGAGTACCAGGTTTCTTTCAAGCCCACTCATAACGGCTTCCCCACATTTCCAGAAGCCCCTTCGGCCCCAGATTCGAGTAAAGTACTTCGAGGACGTTATATCGATTAAAGCCCAACACCAACCGTGTCAGCATTTCAATAAAACGACAATGACAGCAATATTCAACGTTAACAGTTTTCCGCCATACCCGTCAACTCCGGGAGCGGCATCATGCCCCGGGACACCAATGTCCGGAATATCCACGGTTGCCATAAAAGATGGCCATGAAGGGATAAGCCATGGTCATCATGAAAGGGACCCGGCTGCTCTGGAGAGAATGGCAAAACTTGGTGCATATGAGGGAGTTTCTTCAGCTACGGGAAGCGTAGGCGAAGATGGGGGGGGCTATTTCGAGCGAGTGGCTGGGTGGTGGGACCATGATGGAGCTGTAACCGCTGGCGAGCCGCCGGAAGAACAACGTGGGTTATCAGGTGGCGAGCTTACTGGTGAAAGTAGTAGAGGGTCTTTCGGACGAATTGAGCCAAGTAACGATACTCCAGGGGAAGATTTTCATACCCCTTCCTCAGCAGGAACACCACTTGCGAAGCCGAGCCTGACACAGAACCTGGCCGATAAATTGGTTCCCAAAGCGAAACTCCCAATACCACCTAGAAGGTCACCAAGCAGCTACTCTACACAGGTCCCAAACCCACCGTGTCCAACTCCGGTGACACCGTTATCAATAGTGAGGAATCCATTGTCACAAGTTGCATCTACTCACCCGGGGCCTAATAACAATAATGTTAATAACAACACGAAGAGTAACAGTAACTCCTCCACTCCTGCCTCTGGAAGTGGGTTATATTCACCATACACCGTACCAAGCCCTGCGTCGACACTCACCACAAACAGCGTCCGCGAGGCAAAACACCACGCCAAGATGCTTGGTCCAATGACTTATGATGAGGGGATTGTTGATACAACGTCTCAGAATGGAAGTGAGACTACAAGAAGCCCAAGTCCGCCAATTGTCTTGAATCAGGGGTACATATTAGAAGGGGGCCGGGTGGATTTGGATGAGAGAGGGGAAGGAAGTAGGAAAGAGAGATTGGAGGATATCGAGGAAAGAATTGTGGGTGGGGAGCATGGGGCATTCCGTGATTGAGATTCTTGCTCCCAGTGATATATCAACATGGGATGTACTTTTCATTTTTAGCTTACAAGAAGAGGCATAGGGTTACCTGTCACGTTGTTATTTGGTATTGCAGCTCGTCTTTTGATTTGAGTGCACGAAATATGGGTTACTGTCTTTAATATTGTTGTTTTATCTAAGGCCATTGTCATTCCCTCCTGTTACTTGTGGTATTGTTGTTCTTTGCTACTTTGAAATCACCTGGCGGAAACATGCCGTTTGCATAATTAATGTACGGATATCAGTTTGAAATACTCAGGAATGATATTGAATGAACTCGGGGGCCATCTCGTCAAGAGAAATGCCCTTATGTATGAGAAGACAGCCTATTATTTACATTGCACAGTGATGTTGCTATAGCCTCGTACCCAGTCGCCATGCAATGAACGAGCCGCTTCGGTAGTATAAGCTAACTCCCTTCAAGCTACCAGACTCTCCAACTCACCTTAAAATCTAATCTACCTGTATGTTTTGGCTACAAGATAGTCTTATTAAATTTACTACTAACCACTGGCCATGGTACATAAAGATTCGCCAATCGCCTATCTAGCCGAGGACTTTGAAATAGGTGGGGACAAGTAGGTTGTGGAAAGATGGATGTGTACAGTCAAGCTTTCCTTAGCACAATGGGCCAGGGAATAGTATCCCATGCAAATAAAGAGGCTATGGGGATACAGCGGTAATTTCCTGAAGGCGACACCCCTGTTGGTGACGAGTATCCGATCTAATGAGGGGGTTATAGAGGATTCAATTATAAGCTGAGAATAACAATTGGCACAAGCTTGGAGTTATCCTGAATATACATACAGGCGCTGTCATGAAACAATCCGATTAGGAGAACTAGAACAGCTATAAACCGACTATATGCATTGAATATTTCCACTAACACATGGGAGTAGGGTGACAAAGAGGGTCGGGTGTTTATCGACAAGAGGGGCACGACTCCGCTCCTCTTCTCAACATTCCTCGAAACCCCTAATTCCTCTACTGTAACGACCAATGATGTTTTTCAATACCATGACCTGACTAAATCTCCCCGCTTAGAGGGATAAAGAGCGTTTTACACCAAACTCTTATACCATAGTGCCATTCCCAGATGCCCCCTCCCCGCCGGACGACGGGAGACATCTTCGGATCGAGATAATGATGGCATGAAACCCTTGTACTAGTATCCTTACAAGTATCAATCCCCCCCTTAGTATGCTGCATTTTCTTATACTACTCTGTTTAGGCTTGCGGTATATCAGATGGAATTGGTAGCAATATGATTTATATGCTTCACAAAGTTGTATGTGTTTTTGATGTTTATTTATGCACTTTAACGTTGACCAAAGGTATCAATCAATCACATGCGTGTTGGGCATTCAATTGTATGTTGTTTAGAATCACTGCAATATAGTGCTTGGGCACACTCGTCATCAGGCCTTAAGTAGGCTTCCCGCGCCGCTGAGCCGAAAGCCTTGTCGCGAAACCGGTGCCGTCCAGTGACATATACCAAATACGGGAGGCGTGGCTTCTCTTAGGGTTCCATTGTTAAGTACTTAGGGCCGTATTATGAACTTCATAGTGCATGGGAGGGCCTTCGAGGGTGGGCTACCCTGAGTTATTGTCCCCATAAATCCTTATGGAAATGGGGTCCACGCCTCACGTTCACAGGGGCTGTGCCTAGCTACGTTTGGCTATTTCGGATATGCGGTATGAGCGTGGGGTATTGGCCGGGTGAGTATGAAAGGCACTCCATCAGATATGAAAGATGAAAATTATATCCAAGTGGAAACGTGGACAAATGTCGAACTTGCATCTCTAGAAATCATTGCATGCAAGTGTATAAATTTTGCATCGCATTATAGCTTCAATTCCAAGGCGGTCAATATCCGTCCTCTACAATCTCCAAACCCCACTCTTTCACCTCCCTGAGTAACTCCCCACCCTTTGAAAACAACTTCATCCCCATCCTGCAACCATCTCCGCTTTTGGCCGCCCCCGATATCTGCGTCTTCAGTCCCATTCTTACTCATTTCCAAGAGACTACCTTCCTGTCCCTTCTGTGGTCCACTGATTGTCCCAGAACCAACAAGATCCCCTGATAGTAGTTTGCATCCGTTGATTGTATGATGTGCAAGCATTTGGTCAAAAGACCAGATCAGATGGCGGGGGGAGGTTGTTGAAAGTGGCTTCACTGGAGCAATTGTATTTGACGATTGACCGGGGTCCCTACTAGGGCTGATTTCAACTTGAAGAGTGAAATCGTAGACTGTTTTGTTGTTTTTCTCCGTGAGATAGGGAAGAAGTTTAACGCCCTGAAAGGATAGTAAGCTCAGATGTGTTCCTAGCAAAGGGAAATAACGAGAATTATTCCAATTTCGATAATACGTACTTGATCCTCTTTCTCCACCCGAAATGGCTCTAATGCATCTACAGTGACCACCCAAGGGGAAATACTGGTAGCAAAGGACTTCCCCAAGAACGGCCCTAGGGGAACATATTCCCATGCCTGCACATCCCTCGCGCTCCAGTCGTTCATTAGAACAAATCCAAATATATGATCAATAGCCTGATCAACGGGGATTGGAGCACCCTCGTTAGGAACCCCAACAAAAGCCGCCAGTTCTAATTCATAGTCCATTTTCTCAGTCGGCCCAAACCTGGGTTTTCCACCAGGCAAAGGTGGGAGTTGGCCATTTGGTCTGCGCACCGGCGTCCCTGAGGCACAAACAGTAGAAGCTCGTCCATGATAGCCCACAGGAAGGTGGAGGTAGTTGGGCTGTAGGGCATTCTCGGGGCCTCTGAAAAGACAGCCCACGTTATATGCATGGTGCAGTCCGGCATAGAAATCCGTGTAATCCCCAATATGGAATGGGGTGCGCATTTTCAGCAAATGGTGGCCTTCTTGGTCTCGTAAATCCCTGCTGAATACCGTTCCAAGTGGCCATTCAGGCCTCGTATCGGGTCCGGACTCGATCCCCCCTACCTCAACAAGTTCACGGATGCATTTCCGGAGAGCACGAATTCTTGAGCGCCCAAGTGTTGCGAGGGAGTTTAAGGTTGTACTGAGGAGGGGGTGCGGGGGGATCAGCACGTCAGGTACCAGTGGGACTTTCAGCCCAAGCTTATGCGGAGATGTTGATGGTATAACCGTCGAGAAAGCTCCATATCTGTTCAGAGCGTGTAGATCAAGTATGTATGCCCCAATCGCGGTGCAAATGTGCCGATCATTGGGTAGGTGAGGGGGGACGAAAACTCCAAAAGGGATATTTGACAAGGAGAAATCTGTGTCCGCTGGTAGTGGAAGTGGTATGTGTCTTACGGAATATTCAGCCAAGTGTTGATCTGGGGAAGGAACTGTTACTGGACTCGACATCTTTGTATTTCAGTTGCCTACGCTATGTCTTCTAATCGAGTGAAGTTGATTTAAGGTACAAGTTTGTTTCGTTCCAAGCTTCATTTGTCCGTCAATAGCGGCGTCGATGACGTACGTTCCCGGTATGCAACATTCAACTAAGATGTCTTGGCAGTATCCAGCAAAGGTTTGCCTTATCTTGCTGTCCTATCTATATGTCTTTATTGATACTTGGAATATAAATGCGCACATAACGATAAAATCTAAAAACAAGTCACTGTAGGTAGTTGTGACCAATGTCCTCCGAGTCTGGGGGTTAGTCCGTCGACTTCGAATTTGTCAACAAGCGCTAGTAGATACTGTACATACACATGTATAGGTAGATGACGCTCGCGACAACAAGCTGATATTTCGTGTAATTCCCATGGTGGAGCCCCTATGATATATATGCCCAGTATTATTTACCTGCCTTCCTTAGAAAAATTTTGGTCGAAATAGAGGTGCGGCGATCGGAGATGCTGATTAATATGACTTTCCTGCGTATTGGTGTTTGCTTAGACCCGCACGCCACTACAAGATATTCGATAGGATACACATGAACAAACCACAGAAGGCTTAAGGGAATGCAGAACTTGGTAGCTGTGACGGACTATGGCTTTTCAAGTCCTTTTTAACCACCCCCCTTTCCGATATCTGCTTCACACACTGGGGTTTAATAAAAAGGATTGGTGGTCCGATATCAAATGTATTTGAGTTGAAAGATGATTGCACAGTTGTGCCGTGAATACCCAAACCGACCCGCTGGGTCAAGCTAGTCATAGCCCTTTTCATTTTGAATTTGCACCAGGGCAAGTTATATATGTAACACGTCATAATACAATGCCAACCCAGAAGTGCTCTTACTTTAACGACAGCTTGGTCCGGTGAATTTGTATGTGTTATCTCATTATATTTGGCACGCGGTGGAAGGAAACAATCATCACCATATTTTCGTGTTACACACCCGATGGGCCCCATCGTGCCCGATATTAAAGGTAATCTGCGTTGTCTTTTTGGAGAAAATCCATTCGTCATCGAGTGGTTTATTTACTCACCTATATTCGCATTCGCTTTTATGTCATACTCGCCGATATCACTACTCGTATTATTAGCTAGTATAGTGGCATGCGAGTCTAAATACTGTCAGCTCTGGGGTTAGTGAATCGTATACGTAAAAATTACAGCTGATAACTGAATAAGAGATTGATTGAGGCAATGGGTTTAGTATCATCCAGTATCGCACCAGTGCTGCCACAGTTGGCGCCTGCGAGACTATCATCGGGAGTGCAGTCGTTGTTGTTGGGTGATTGATCTTCATGCTAGCTGCAGATACGAGCTTGGCTGCAGACATTGATTTTGTGGCTGTATTAGGTATTCATTCAGATTCGCGAATTCCGCCCCAGGCCTATGTAGGTAACTAGCCCCCCCGACCGGTTACTAGAGTTTCCGTCCATATCTCAATCTTTAGCAGACTCACACTCATCTGGCCTCTCTGCTGGCTCATTCAACCTTTACTTTGCCAGTATTCAGGTCAGAGGAATCCCAGGCTGGGAAGCAACATTTCAATCCTCGCACCATCGACGAAGCTTCGAAATACTTGTACTTAAAACATCTCATCATCTGATTGGGTATATGCACTTGGTGCCACTTCTGGCTGACTTCGGAAAATTAACTCCAGAATGTCTCGTCCTGCTTACTTAGTACCTATTAGACCTGGTATGTATACCGCGTTTAGGTACAGTCTCGAATATAGTCTGCCAAGATACATTCACTAAGTATAGACGGTATTCGCAATTCTTAAGCTTCTACCTACCTCCCATAGTCGTCGTTCACGTGTGGAGTTACATTTCCCTGCCAAAGAATGTTCGCCTAAATCGGCTGTGAGCACCTATCAAATCGACCTGATGTGGCTATGATGTTATATCACAAGTACACTGGGAACAGCACGAGAACAGGGACTTCTATCTCACAACCAAGAATGGGTGGGTGCTTTGCATGATTCCTCACACAGTGTCCAGTCTCACTTTGATTTGCTATTGTGATCGTGTCAGTCATGCCTACTTCTGGCGCCAGATACCTGAAAACAGTAATCAAACTCATCGGTAGCGCGCTACATTGAGTATATGGCAAACAACCAGGATTAGGCCCGGCAACATGAACATGCCCTGGCGACGTCGATGTCCAAACCTTCAATAGGAATATAATTTTGGAAACATCAAGGACCCATCGCGTTCGCTTTCCATTCAAACCACAGCCGCGGGTTTACTATCCTTTGCGGTTGAGGAATAAACTGATTGGCAAGTACTCTCGATATGTACTTACTTCCCACAAGGACGGTGGTCGATGTCAAATATTGCGCGACCTAACTGAATTACTGCAAGAAAATCTAATTATCAGTGCTGCAGTGCCAGCAAGTACGGTACCTACATACTTAGAGTGGTAAAAGAATGAAAGAATCCTATGGTTGGTAGTTGAGTGTGAGACATTGCCGGGGACTTTGATCCGAGAAAATATTTGACCAAAGTACCTTCAGGTATGTAGTCTTATTCGCAGTCTGACGGATTTGCCTGCTCTCCATGCTCTTACTTAGATTATTGGTTCTTCTGATGTCGAGTCCGCAGTGTATTGTCTTCATATCGGCCTTGTGGTTATTTTGCGCACAGCGCCATTGCCCTAGGCCTGAAGAACAGCAACGCAGCAGGTCGAGTCCCAGAATTCGAGTCACCCCTCGCTTATTGCCCATGAACATGCGAGTACCAATTCCGCAAATCGCTCCCCTCCATCCATGGCCTGTCTATCGACAAAAATTACTCGATTGGGGTACCTAGTCTCCCACTGCAGGGCGTCGTGAGGTTGGGTGGGTGCCAGGGATCGGAGCTCTCTCCCTTGCCCTAAAAAAACTCGGAACAAAGTCATGGGGAGAACTGCAGGTGAGTATGCTGAGAGCGAGAAGACATGGACAGCGAGGTTGGGAGGCTGTGAGTTGTTTGTGTATCTGAAGACTGGCCAAGTTCTCGGTTGTGGTCTAGGGTAGATGGGTCACCCCGGCGGCCGAACTGACAGGCGCATGGGGGGGCGGCTCATTGGAATTGGTATATCTACCAGCTTGTCCTCGTTCTACTGTCAGATCCCCACTGTAGCTCAAGCCAAAGGTGAAAGTAGGCAGGTCTTTTGAATTGAAGCAAAGAACACCGACTTACAGACTCCGGGGACAATTATATACCTTGATCTAGCCCTCTACCAGCTCCCACATTTATCTCCATTAATTGCAGATATGTGGAGCTTTGGGTCTCGGATTACGCGTCCTTCGCGGGGGGGCACATTTTTAGCAACAGTCCTCGTGGCATTGCTAGCTAGCTCTCCTGCGGTTGTTCTTGCATTGGACAGTGGGAGCCTCGAGGCTAGAGGAGATAAAGATTGGGAAAGCCCTAAGGTATGATGATCCAATCCCCCCTTCTAAAGTTATTCTGGTGCATAAATCTAACATTAACCCTCCATGCATAGTACAACTACATCTTTCAATTTCCGCTACCAATTCCCAAAACGGCTGAGGTGCAGACGTATGTTGCCCGATCTACCTCCTGACAGTTCGGAAGTCACCTCCCAACTTTTTGAAATATCTCCTCAAGACTGACTTTCAGGTGATTATAGGAGCTACTATAATTCAACAACGGGCACCTGGATCGACTTTTACGAGATCAAAATCCAAAAGTTCCAGAAAAAGATCTACCCCAACTTAGGGTTTGCGAACCTCGTTGGCTATAATGGAGACAGTCCGGGTCCAACTTTCCGCATGACCAGAGGCAGGGAAGCGGTTGTCCGCTTCGTCAATCAAAATGACCGAGAAGCCGCCATTCATCTCCACGGAAGTTATTCACGGGCCCCGTTTGATGGATGGGCTGAAGATACAATGAAACCTGGGGAATATAAAGACTACTACTATCCAAATCACCAAGGCTCAAGGACTCTGTGGTACCATGACCACGCCATTCACATCACGTCAGTGAATGCTTACAACGGACAAGCAGGGATTTACTTGCTTACGGATCCAGCGGAGGAGGAGAAATTACAACTCCCGAACGGTAAATACGAGGTCCCACTTGTATTTGAGTCTAAACAGTATAAGAAAAACGGCGACTTGTTAACCCCAGAGAATGAGCGCGACAGCCTGTTTGGTGATGTTTTTCATGTCAATGGTCAGCCCTGGCCATATTTGGACGTGGAGCCTCGAAAATATCGCTTCCGACTCCTTGATGCGTCAATCAGTCGTGCTTTTCTACTTAGCTTTGTTTCTGATGCGAAGAATGCAAAGCCAATTCCGTTCCAAGTTATTGCTTCAGATGCCGGTTACTTCGAGTCACCTGTTACAACCTCAAACATGTACATATCCATGGCTGAACGTTATGAGATCATTTTCGACTTCGCCTCCTACAAAGGACAGAAAATCACCTTGAAGAACGCCAGGGACGTATTCAAGGACGAGGACTACGGTGCTACCGATAGGGTTATGCAATTTCGGGTTGGGTCGACGGTTACAAACACGGAGAGAAATAGAGTGCCATCTACCCTAATAGATTTGGGTATTCCCCCTCCGAAGTCGACTGTGGACAGGAAATTCAAATTCGAGCGAACAAACGGGGAATGGAGGATCAACGGTGTGGGCTTCGCGGATGTGAAGAACAGGATATTGGCAAAGCCGCAAAGGGGGAATCTTGAACTCTGGGAGCTTGAAAACAGCAGTGGGGGTTGGTCACATCGTAAGCTTTCTATTAATCCCTCGCTTCAAAGCCTTCTAATAATACTTATAAATTCTTAGCGATTCACATCCATCTTGTCGACTTCAAAATTGTGCAAAGAATTGGTGGCCGTAACAAGGTCATGAATTACGAAGGGGCAGGTCTCAAGGATGTTGGCGTGCTAGGACCAAACGAAAAGATTCGCGTTCTTGCGAAATACGCTCCATGGGATGGTGTTTACATGTTCCATTGCCACAACTTGGTGCATGAAGATCATGACATGATGGGTGCTTTCAACGTCACCGTACTCAAGGACTTCGGTTATCCAGAAACTACCAAATTCATTGATCCTATGGAGACCCGATGGAGAGCTAAGCCGTGGTCGGGTACGAATTTGGCCCAAGTCCAGACAGAGACACTGCCGAAATTTGCTAGTCTAGATGCCTATCGCAATGTTGCTGACATTCAAGATGCCTTGGATGCCTATTGGGGGTTCCCGAAGCAAAAGAAGCGAAGTTATCCACCCAGGCTGTAAACATCCACGGTGGCTAGTATAGGGTTTTTTTTTTTACATTTTACGTTCTACTGTTTTACGGTTAATGATAGCTAAGTGTGTTGAGGCTTAGGTCGAGGATACGGACTTTTTACGACTTTTTTTATCAATGATTTCCTGTTTTTCATCTCGCTTATTAATTTGTAAACCCTTTTGCATTGGGGATTGGTCAGTGTATGCGCGGCTATGAGTTGGGTATGGATGACATTGGCTGGGTTTGGATAGGTTTGGAATTTGACAGAATAGAAATGTTGGGATAGGATAGGATCGGATGGGCTTAGGATGGTTTTTTTTTTTTGGTGAACGGCTTGGGATATGTGTTTGGACGAATTAATGGGATATGATATCAAAAGTGCAATGATACTGTATATTTTCACTGGAAAATCTTTGCGGGGTAGAACACTGATCACCTATCGAGCACTGACTGGAGGCTATGGTTGATCGATTACAGCTCTGCTGAGCCATGGTAGTTGAGGTAGTGGTGCCTCGAATGACTTCCCCTTTTGTGTATACAAAAATGTACATGTATCTCCCCAGCATGGACATCCGACATTAGATGGATATGTGTAGGCCCTTCAGAGTATATGCGATATAATTATTATACTAGGGCACTTACGGCTGGTATACTTGCGCCTATGCTTCCTATATGGACTTGATGATTCTAGCCTCTAGCCAGATACGAAGTCTTTACTACATATATACTAGGGTACGGCTCCTGGAAGCTACCTGGGCGTATGTATGTTCCCCGAATTCTGACGGTACCCCTACCTACCTTTTCCACCCCCTGGTAGGCAGGGTACTGGGGTTGACTGAATCTCCGAATGGATCTCCTCCGATCGGAACACATTCTCATTCACTCTCGCAGGTCATACTTTCCTTTTCTATTCACTATTTGATACGTCTATATATTTCCACGCCGATGATGTATATACACATACATATGTATGTACACATCATGATATGACCAATTCCCTGCAGTATATGTACAGTACGGTAGTATAATATCTAATAACAAGTGCCAAGGGACGTCGACTAGCTTGATTCTGCCCTATGATCGAGTGAACCAAACTACAACACTACCTAGTGTACATACA
>Ga0307511_10002387_pt1 | contig 19642 bp, 18 predicted proteins | sample 13_EM_MG_FD_200266 | JGI IMG/M metagenome (GOLD analysis project Ga0307511, IMG submission 200266) | Populus trichocarpa ectomycorrhiza microbial communities from riparian zone in the Pacific Northwest, United States - 13_EM | ecosystem: Host-associated > Plants > Roots > Unclassified | place...
CAGGGTGCCGACGCCCCCGGCTCCGCCGGAGATGAACACCCGCTGGCCCGTGGTGACGCCCAGGTCGTCGCGCAGCGCCTGCAGGGCGGTCAGCCCGGCCAGCGGCAGGCCGGCCGCGTCGGCGAAGTCAAGCGACTGCGGCATCCTCCCCACCAGCGTCTCGTCGACGACGGCGTAGGTGGCGTAGGCGCCCAGCTTCTTCTTGTCCACCCTGGCGAACACCCGGTCGCCGACCGCGAAACGGCTGACACCGGCGCCGACCGCCTCGACCACGCCGGCCAGCTCACTGCCTGCCACCTGGGGCAGGTCGAGGCGGTGCACCATCCGCATCGCGCCTTGGCGGACCTTGTAGTCGATCGGGTTCAGTCCCGCGGCCCGCACCCGGACGAGCACCTCGCCGTCGCCGGCAACCGGTTCGGGGACTTCCCGCAGTTCCATGGCGCTCGCGTCCCCGTACCGGGTCATCACGTATGCCTGCATGAGATTCTCACCTGTTTTCACTGTTCTGGTCGGTGCGCTGCCATGCCGAGAGTCGCGTGGACGGCGCCACGGACCCGGTCGGCGACGACTTCCGGCACGGAAGCGTCGAGTTTGCCGTCGAGGTGCAGGAACGCGAGGCCGTGCACCAGGGCCCAGACGGCGGTGGACAGAGCTTCGAAGTCGGCATCCGGGCCGGCTTCGAAGCCGTGCCGCGGGAATGCTCGCCGGACGAGGCCGTCGACGTATGCGGCGATGGCGGCGGTCGCGGCGGCCCGTTCGGCGTTGCCCGGGTCGCAGGGCTCCGAGAACATGGCCCGGAACAGAGCCGGGTGCTCGAGGGCGAACCGCACATAGGCCACGGCGACGTCCGCGAGATCTTCAGGCGCCGCCGGCGCGGGATGCGCCGCGGCGAGGCGCTCCGCGAGCTCGCGGTACCCCTGCGCGGCGACCGCGGAGACCAGCGCCTCCCGGTCGGGGAAATGCCGATACGGAGCGGTGGCCGACACGCCGGCCCGCCGGGCCACGGCGCGCACCGAAAGCCCGCCGCCGTCCTCTTCCAGCAGCTCACGCGCCGCACGCAGACAGGCGGCCCGCGCATCGCCGTGGTGGTAGGAGCCGCTCGCCTTCCCCATGGCGCCCCTCTCTAGTGTGCACTGCTTACATCGGCATCGTAGCCGCGATGTGAGCAGTGTGCACATCGACACCCCGTCGACGGACGTCAGGCCCCGGACAGGTCGTCGAGCTCCTGGTCGAACAGCTGGGCCGGGTCGAACTGCATGCCGGCGAAGTGGCCGGCGAGTTCGAGGGAGAGCACGCCGTGCAGCCGGGTCCAGAAGGACAGGGCGCGGTGCAGGGCCGAGGCCGGCGCGGGGGAGCCGCCGGCCCACTGGGAGTGGGTCTCCAAGTGGGTGTCGAACGGAGTCCGCCGCGGCGGCAGCGCGGCGTGGGCCTCGATCAGCACGGTCATGATCTCGCCGGAGATCGTGGTGGTCTCGTCCGGCGCCCGGTAGCCGGGCACGGGCGTGCCGTAGATCAGGAAGTACCGGTGCGGGTCGTCGAGGGCCCAGGCCCGGATGGTGTGGGCCAACCCGGCCACGTCCGCGCCGGCGTCGAAGGCCGCCTTCACGGCGTCGGCCAGGCTCCGGTAGCCGTCGCCGATGAGCTCGGTGAGCAGCTCGTCGCGACTGGCGAAGTACCGGTAGAGCGCGGGGCCGCTCATGCCCATGCGCTTGGCGATCGCGTTCAGGGACAACGCCGACATGCCGCTGGTGGCCAGCTGCTCCCACGCGTGCCGCTTGATCTCCCCGTGCACCTGCGCCCGGTAGCGCTCCCTTGGTGTGGCCATCCCCTCCGGCACCTCCAGTTAGAGGCTATCACCCTTCCTATTGACTCTCACCGCGTCCGGGTTATAGCTTCTAACTCAAGTTAGTAACCGTAACCCGGAGGTTGTCATGCGCCGCTCTGCCCTGCTCGCGCTCCCGCTGGCCGCCGCCCTGTTCGGGGCCATCGTGGCCCCAGCCCAGGCCGCGCCGACCGAGCTGACCTGCCAGGGCGTGGGCGTCGACCCCAGTGCCCAGGTCCGTTACCGGAGCCAGATCTTCATCGACGCGCCGCTGAGGACCGTGTGGCAGGTGCAGACCGACATCGCCCGCTGGCCCTCGTGGCAGCAGCCCGTCACCAGCGCCAAGCGCCTCGACCCCGGCCCGCTCCACCGGCACTCCCAGTTCCGCTGGACCACCCCCGTGCCCGCCACTCCGGCCGGCCCCGCCACCACCCTGGTGATCACCTCCACCGTCCAGCAGCTCCGGCCCTACCAGTGCGTCCGCTGGACCGGCCCCGCCGACGGCACCGGGCTGCACATCGACGGCACCCACGTCTGGACCTTCACCCCCGTCGCCGGCGGCGTCCTCGTCCGCACCGAGGAAACCCACACCGGTCCCCAGGTCGACGCCAACGTCCCGCTCGCCACCCAGTTCCTCGGCCAGGGCCTGGAGGCCTGGCTGAAGGACCTCAAGACCGCCGCCGAATCCCGATGACCACCCGCGCCGGCCGACGGTGACGCCCCTCTTTTGTCACATGCGCTTCCTATGTGGCGTTAGACGCCACATAGGAAGCGCATGTGACAGCACCACCGCGGTTACTGCAGGGCGGCCAACTGGCTTTCGAGAGCTTCGACTGCGGCGGAACGGCGCTGGGCCCGGCAGATCGTCAGGCCCTCCTGCCAGGTTTCTCGCGCTTGGTCGAGATCGCCGAGGGCGATGTACGCGGCACCGAGGTCGATCAGCGTCTGGGCCGCTTCGTACAGGTCGCCGATCTCGCGCAACAGGTCGAAGGCGGCTCGGTGGAAGTTCACCGCGTCGGCGTGCTGCGTCGCGCGGTGCGCGATGTGCCCCAGGCTGTTGAGCGTGGTCGCCTGGCCCGACGGGTTGTTGTGCTGGCGATGCATGGTCAGGGCCTGTTCGCAGTATTCGCGTGCCTGCTCATGGTTCCCGAGCCGGTCGTGGTACCACCCGATGTCGTTGAGCGCGTTGGCTTCCCACACTGGGCGGTCCAGCGACTGGTACAGGTCCAGCGCCTGCTGGGAATGGCTCAGGGCCTGCCGGTGATCGCCCTGCTCTTCCCAGACCTGGGCCAGGATGTCGTGGGCGCGGGCTTGGGCATAAGCCTCGCCGGCCTCCTGACCGAGCAGCAGTGCTCGGTCAAGGTGGTCGAGCGCCTGGCTGACCAGACCAAGCGCGCTGTACGTGTCGCCGAGCAACCAATGAGTGTGGGCTTGCCGGTCAGCACCCAGATGATCGGCCGCGGCCTGACCCAACCGCCACGAGGCCAGGTTGTCGTGGAGGTGGCCGCGCCACCAGTGGAACGTGTCCAGCGCCCAGGCCAGATGCCAGACCAGCACATGCCAGCCGCGGTCGACGGCCAGTTGCTGTGCGGCCAGCAGGTGCTGGTGCTCGGTGAGAAACCACTCCAGCGCTGTGGCGCCGTCCGTCGGCGGTTGCGGCTGGACACCGTCGACGGGTGGACCGAGCGTCATCCGCTGACCGTGTGGGTACAGCAGCAGGTCGCTGGCCAAAGCCGTGTGCGTGTAGAACTCGACCAGTCGCCGAAGGGCCTGCTCCTGTGCGTCGGTCGTGTCCTGACCGGCTTGTTCGACCGCGTACAGGCGGGCCAAGTCGTGCAGGCGATAGCGGTTCGGGAGATGTTGCTGCACCAGGGACGCCTGTTCCAAGCGGCGCAGGAGCGCGCGGGACTTGGCCGCCGACAGGCCAACCAGGCTGGTCACGGCGGGCAGACCGATGTCTGGACTGGGCGCGGCGCCGAGCAGCCGGAACATGACGGCGGTGTCGCGGTCCAGGGTGTTGTACGAGGAGGACAACACCACTCGCATGCTGGTGTCGGGGTCGCCGGTGTCCAGGGCGTCCAACCGGTCCGCCGCCTGGCGCAGATCCGTTGCCAGCGCGGCCAGGGGAAAAGTGGGATGTGCGCTGGCTTGCGCCGCGATGATGCCCAGGGCCAACGGCAGGCCGGCGCACCGGGCCAGCAGTTCGGTGACGGCCTCTGGTTCGGCGAGCAACCGGTCCGTGCCGGTGTGCTGGACGAGCAGATCGCGCGCGTCGGCGTCGTCCAACGTGTCCAGATCGATCGAGTGCGCGCCGTGTCTGGTGGTCAGGCCGGTCAGATGGTGGCGGCTGGTGACAAGCACCAGGCAGGTGGGCGTTCCGGGCAGCAGCGGAACGATCTGGCTGGCATCCCGGGCGTTGTCCAGGACGATCAGCATCCGTCGGTCGGCGACCAGACTCCGGTACAGCGCGGTGCGCGCTTCCAGATCGATCGGCACGGCCGCCGAGTGCACGCCCATCGCGTCGAGGAAGCCACGTACCGCCACCGCCGGCGATGTCGGCTCGCTCAGCGGGTCGAAGCCGTGCAGATTGACGTAGAGCTGTCCGTCGGGGAACTCCTCGGCATGCCGGTGGGCCCAATGGACGGCGAGCCAGGTCTTGCCGATGCCGCCCATGCCGCCGATCACCGAGATCGCCATTTCCGGATTGCTGGGAGACATCCAGTCGGTCAGGGCCTTGAGCTCTCGGTCGCGACCGACAAAGCCGGACATGGGGGCCGGCAACTGCCGGGGCGCCGGAGTGGACGAACCGGATATTTTGGGGGTGCGCTTGTAGGGGTTGTGTGTCGCGTGCGGATAGGGATGGTCGGGCAGACAGATCCAGGCATTCGTGGTGGTCTCCTTCACTGAGACCACCACCGGTCGATACGTGTCCGGGCTGCACGCCGGCTCGTGTCGGACCACCTCGTTGTAGAACCACTCCGAAACGATCATCGCCAGCACGCCGGGCGAGTCGCTCAGCGATGCTCGCAGATCGGCGGAATCAAGCAGGCGGAACGCGTGGACGATCGCCACGCCGACAATCCCGTACGCGTCCCGGTGGAGTTCCCCGGCATGCACCACCATTCGCAGTCGCACGCGCGCCGGTTCGACCGCCGTGGCGTTGTAGCTGTGCAAGAACGACGCGAACTCAAGCGGAAAGCGAGTGGCGACAAGGTTCTTCGGCACCGACTCCGAGATCAGCACGAACATCCCGTCGCCACAGTCTTCGTGGTACGACTCGTCCCAGGCGAGGCCGATGTTGGCGAACGCCGAACGCATCGCGTCGTAAACGCCCTTTCGGGCTTCGATTCGGTGCAGGTTGGTTCGCGCTGGATCGCTGAATTTCTCGATATCGACAGCGAGAATCGTCCGGTGTTGGGTGGGATGCTCGATGTGCGGCCGACCGCGGTCCGCGTCGTCGCGATCGCCAACAGCTGCCATCACCTTCGGACCTCCAGCGGTCTGGCGATCCTCATCGTACTTGTCCCGCCGTCACCGGCACGTGCATCTGGTGAAAAGATCCGCGCCGACCTGCGGATGCGCATTTCCGCAGGTCGGCGCGCTAGGTCGTCTGTTGTTCACACATGACAACTCGTCCGGGCAAGCTCGACGGACCTCAGCGGCGTATGGGCCGGCGCGAGGTCATTGCGCTGGCTGTCGAGTAAGTCGGTCGAGTCGGATCAGGAGCAGGACCGTCACGGCGATCACGACTGCGCCGATGGCTGGCGACAGCAGGACCTGCCCGCCGGCGATGCCGCCGACCACTGCGAACAGCGAGTGGCCGACCATGGCGCCGCCGATGAGCCAGGTGCGGTGGTGGTCGGTGAAGGTGTCGGTGGCCGACCAGCGGGCGACCAGCCAGGCCACGGCGAGGGCGACGGCGAGGGCGATCAGCATGGGGATCACGACCCAGACGCCGTGTCCGAGCGCAGGCCCGTCCGCGTGGCCGCCCAGCCGGAGTGGGAAGATCAGGCCGAGGAAGACGATCGGCGCGATGCCGGCGACGAGTCCCATGGTCGAGGGGCGCGGCAGGCGGGTGAACGGGGCCGGGCGGGGAAGGGACAGCCGCGGCAGCACGGCCAGGGCGAGGATGCCGAGCGCGATCATGGCGATCAGGACCGTGACGGTGACGGACCGGGGCTCCTGGTAAGTGGGATCCTGGGTGCCGGCGATGGCCAGCCGGGTCAGGGCGATGCCGATGACGAACACGACGGCCGTCACGATGAGGCCGAAGGGCTTGAGGTACGGGCGCCCGGCGTGCCGCTTGAAGGCCAGGTTGGTCACCGCGACCGGGATGAGCACGGAGAAGACCAGGTGGTAGCCGATCTGGCTCTCCCAGTAGGTGACATTGACGCCGAGCACCCGCCCCCACGAGGCCGCGTTGTACAGGTTGGGGCTGGTCAGCGCCTGTAAGCCGAGCCCGTCCTCGGCCAGCTCGTAGGCCAGGCCCATGACCAGCAGGCCGAGCCAGCCCGCGCCGGCCCGGGTGACGAGCTCGCGGACCAGCAGCACCCCCGCGCCGTAGATCGGTATCAGCAGCGGGAAAGCCAGCCAGATCACCGGCAGCGAGATCCCGGTCAGCGCCCCCTCGGCGCAGAGCGGGGCCAGCAGCACCAGCGCCCACGCCGCCTTCAGTCGACCCTTGCCGTCCGTCATGATCATCCCCCCGTTGTTACTCAGCCGAGTAATAGCGCCGACGGTACCATCGGCGCGCAGCGGACGCGAGGGACGGTGTGAATCCACTGGCGGAGACGAACGCGCGAGCGCCCCGGCGGCGGCTTTCGCCCGAGGACCGGCGGCGCGAGATCATCGCCGCGACCATCGACACGGTCGCCGCCGTCGGATACCGGGCGACCACCTTCGTGAAGATCGCGGAGCGCAGCGGGCTGAGCAGCACGCGGCTGATCTCCTACCACTTCACCGGGCGCGACGAGCTGATGTGGGCGACCGTCGCCCACGTGTACGGGCAGCTCGGCCAGCACGTCGAGGACCGCCTCGCCGCCGCGGCCGGACCCCGGGCCCAGCTCGCGGCCTACGTCCGAGCGGTCGTCGAGTTCGTCGCGGCGCACCGCACCGAGATGCAGGCGCTGACGTCGATATTCGTGAGCTTCCGCGATGAGTCCGGAGCCAGCCGCAGCTACGACAACGACGACGACCAGCGCGCGATCGGCGCCGTCGAGCGGATTCTGCGCCAGGGTCAGCAGGAAGGCGTGTTCCGGGCGTTCGACCCGTTTGTCATCGGCTCGCTGGTGCAGCGGTCGGTGGACGGCCTGCCGTACCTGCTCGACACCCGGCCCGATCTCGACCTTGGCGCCTATGCGGAAGAACTCGTCGAGGCGTTCGACCTCGCGACGCGCGCGTGACCGTCACCGGAGGTCGGCGGCGATGCCGGCGGCGGCTTGGCGCAGCGGTGGGAGGAAGCGGTCGATGTCGGCGGGGCCCAGGCGGGTGCCGGGGGCGGCGATGGTGACGGCGGCGACGGGGCGGCCGGCGGGGTCGCGGATGGGCACGCCGATGGCGTGCACCTCGGCGACGCTCTCGTCGAGGTTGAGGGCGTAGCCCTGGGCCCGGCCGGCGGCGAGGTCGGTGAGCAGGGCGTCGACGTCGGGCAGGGTGTGAGCGGTGAGGCGGTTCAGGCCGGTGGGGTAGTGCGATCGCACGGTCTCGGGCGGGAGTTCGGCGAGCAGGACCTTGCCGCCGGCGGCGGCGTAGGCGGGAACGTGGTCGCCGGTGCGGGTCCCGACGCGAAGGGTGCGAGGGCTCTCGGCGCCGTCGAGGAAGAAGGCGTCGGCCCCGTCCAGCACCAGCAAGTTGGACGTCTCCTGGGTGGCGTCGCGCAGCGCCTCCAGGTGCGGGCGGGCGATGCGGATCAGGGTGCGCTCGTCGGCGATGCCGCGGGCCAGGGCGAGTAACGCGGGGCCGAGCCGGTACCGCTTGCCGTCGACCTCCTGCTCCACGAAGCCGTAGGCGCGGAGGGTGGACAGCAGGCGGTGCGCGGTCGAGCGGGCGATGCCCAGGTGATCGCTGACGTCGGTGAGCCGCACGGCCTCGCGTCCACGCAGGTACAGCAGCGTGCGCAGGGCGTTGCCGACGGACGCGGCGCCGTACGGGTCGTTCGACATAGCAGAAATTCTAGCGGCGAATGTTCCGTAGCGTGGGAGAAATCTCTACCGTGGGGTGCGGGGGTTCACCAGTCGCCACAGAAGGGCCCACCACATGCGCACCGTGCGAGACGCCGCCTTCGACGTCCTACGCCGGCACGGCCTGACCACGATGTTCGCCAACCCGGGCTCGACCGAGGTGCCACTGCTCACCGACCTGCCCGACGACCTGCACTTCGTGCTGGCCCTGCACGAGGGATCCGTGGTCGGCGCGGCCACCGGGTGGGCCATCGCCCGCCGCGAGCCGGCCCTGGTGCTGCTGCACACCACCGCCGGCCTGGGCAATGCCGTCGGCGCGCTGGCCACGGCCCGGGTGAACCGCGCGCCGCTGGTGGTGCTGGTCGGCCAGCAGGACCGCCGGCACCTCGTGCAGGAGCCGTTCCTGGCCGGCCGCCTGGAGGGCCTGGCCGGCGACTATCCGGTACGGGTGGAGACGCCGCCGCGGGCCCAGGACCTGCCCGGAGCCATCGGCCGCGCGGTGCATGCGGCCCGCCTCGAACGGGGCCCGGCGCTGGTCATCGTGCCGATGGACGACTGGGCCCAGCCGGCCGACGATCTGCCGGTGCCCGCGCCGACGACGCTTCGCCGGGCCATCGGCGTCGACCCCGAGGCTGTGGGGGAGATGGCCGCGCTGGTGGACGCCGCCGACGCCCCGGCTCTGGTCGTCGGGGCCGGCGCGGACGACCCGGCGACCTGGCAGGCGCTGACCACGCTGGCCGAGCGGATGCGTTGCCCGGTATGGCAGGAGTCGTTCGGGGGTCGCGCCGGTTTCCCGCAGGACCACCCGCAGTTCGCCGGCCACCTGCCGCCCGGCCGCGGCCAGCTGCGCGAGGTGCTCGCCCCGTACGACCTGGTCCTGGCGGTCGGGGCGCCGATGCTGCGTCAGAGCGGGTACGAGCCCGGTCCCCTGGTCGGCGACGGGACGCGGCTGGCGATCGTCACCGACGACGCTTCCGAGGCGCAGCGTGCTCCCGTGGAACTGGCCGTTTTGGCGCCGCTGCCGGCGTTCTGCGACTCGCTGGCCGCTGCGGTGCGTCCCCGAGCACAAGGCTCGGCCATCCCCGCGCGCCGCGTCGCGCCCCAACCGCCGGCCGACGGCGAGCAGCTGCGTGCCGCCCAGGTCCTGGCCGCGATCGCCGAGCGGCTGCCCGCGCACGCGGTCCTGGTCGAGGAGACGCCCTCCAGCCGTCCTGATCTGCACGCGCTGGTGCCGGCCCGGCAGTCCCTGGGCTTCCTCAGCGCCGCGATGGGCGGCCTCGGCTTCGCGTTGCCCGCCGCGGTCGGCGTCCGCATGGCCGCCCCCGAGCGCCCCGTCGTCGCCATCGTCGGCGACGGCTCGTCGATCTACCAGATCCAGGCCCTGTGGACCGCCGTCCACTACGGCGTCGGCGCGCTGTTCATCGTCATGGCCAACGGCCGCTACGCCGTGATGGACGAACTCGCCGACAAGCACGGCGGCAAGCCCTCGTGGCCCGCGTTCGCGGAGGTCAGTGTCAGCGGCCTGGCCCAGTCCCTCGGCTGCCCGGCCCGCCGGGTCACCGACTGGCCCGCTCTGCTCGACGAGCTCGACACCTTGCTCCCGACCCTGGAGCACCGGACCGAACCGCTGCTGCTTGAGGTGGCCGTGCTGCCTTAGCGGCGGGCTGGCCGAGTGGTGAGCAGGGCCAGCAGGATGCCGATCAGCAAGGCGCCGCCGTGGATGTTGGTCAAGGCGGACAGGAAAACGCCGGTGAGGGCGACGGCGGCGCCGGCGGGGCGGACGGCCCAGGGGCGGCCCTGGACGATCGCCACGGCGACGACGCCGACGACGAGCAGAGGCCACCACAGCGAGGCGAACAGGGCCCCGCACCAGAGCACGGTGGCGCCGGCGGCCCACGCGGGGAGGCGGGAATCGCGCTGCCACAAGGCAAGAGCGGCGACGCCGGTGAGGCCGCAGACGGCGATGGAGTTGCCGCCGCCGACCGGCTGCCAGAGATAGCCGACGAATTCGCTGGCCAGGCCGACGCCGAAATAGTGCAGCAGCCAGCGGGGACGGCTGACGACCTGTTCGGCGACGGTGCCGATGAGCACCAGGAACAGCAGATTGGACACGGTGCCGGCGATGCCGCTGTCCTGCACGAAAAGCGAGGTCACGGTCCGCCACCACTCGCCGTGCAGGCCGGCGGGGGTCCGCTCGAACCGTTCCAGCACACCGGGAACGGTCAGCTGCACGAGGTTGGTCGCGGCGGTCACGGTCGTCACGCCGACGGTGAGGACGGGGAAGCGCACGGACTGATCCTGCCCCAGGCGGGCGGCCGTGCCGCTATCCCCACGGATCCGGCACTGGCCGCCGCCATCCGTCCGCCACGGGATCCCCGTGTCCGAAGCAGATCGTTGTCGCCGGCGTCCCGGTCAGACGTTCCAGAGACCTCTTCGCCAGTTCGCGATCCGTGTTGAACGGTCCCAGGTGCAGGCCGTTGGGCGAGTGCGCCACGATGTCCCCGGTGAACAGGACCCGGTGCCGCGGCAGGTAGATCGCGATGCTCCCGTCGGTGTGCCCCGGCGTTCCGATCACCCGCGCCCCGGCCCCGAGTCCCTCCGCTCGGTCCGCCTCTACCCGTGTCGCCGTCGTCCCGAACTCGATCTCCTCCCCGTCCGCCAACTCCCGGTCCACCCGGCACGCCGGCGCCGGCGCGATCGGCGGCAGCTGGGAGAACAGCACGGTTTCCGCCTCGGTGAGCACTGGCTTCACCCCTTGCCGGCGGCCGTCGATCACCACGGCGTCCTTCGCGTGGGCGAGCACCTCCACGTCGCCCCACGCCCGGACGTCGGCCGCCGACCCCGCATGGTCCTCGTGCCAGTGCGTCAGGATCACCCGCCGCAGATCGGCCTTCCGATATCCCAGCTCGGCGAACGCCGCCTCCAGCTCACCCGCCGAACCCGGCAACCCCGTGTCGATCAGCGTCAGCTCGTTCCCGTCCCGCCACAGGTACGCCTGGTCCAACGCCAGCTTGATCAGGTGCAGCTGCGGCAGCAGAGGCACGATCTCCATTGGTACGACTCCGATCGCCGGGCCGGGTGACGGTGAGATATGCCGAGTCTCACGGAAGAGACTCGGTCTCACAGGCGAGAGATGGTAGCATAGGCCCATGGGAACCTCTCCGGATGAGCAGGCGATGTCGCTTCGCGCCCGTACCCGTCTGGCGGTCAAGACGCAGGTCGCCGAGATCGCGCTGGGGCTGTTCCTGTCACAGGGCTTCGAGCACACGACGACCGACCAGATCGCGAAGGCCGCGGGCATGTCCCGCGCGACGTTCTTCCGCTATTTCCCCACCAAGGAAGACGTGATCCTGGTGCTGACCGAGGACCACGCCCGGCAGACCCGAGACGCCCTGGAACAGCGGCCGGACGACGAACCGGTGTGGACCGCGTTGCGACACGCTCTGGAGCCCGCGGCCCGGGAACAGGGCAAGGATGTCGCCGCCGCACTGCAGACAGCCCGCGCGATCGTGCAATCGCCCTCGCTGCGCAGTCGCTACCAGGAGCGCTACTGGCAGTGGCGAGAACTTCTCCACCCCGAAGTGGTGCGCCGGATCGCTCCGGCGGACCTCTCGAAGGCCGATCCGGGTGCGTCGGCCCTGATCGCCAGCGCTCTGGGGTGTCTCGACGCTGCTATCGAGGCCTGGGTCGAGGCCGACGGCACCATCCCGTTGCCCCAGCTTCTCGATCAGGCCATGGGCGCGGTCCACTCGCTTGACCCCGCACCCCGTGCCGCCCGGACGAACTGAGGACGTCCGTCTAAGCGGCCATCCGCACCAGCGTGTCGAAGAGGTTCTGCTGCAAGGGATCCGTGGCGGCGGTGTCCTCGGGGTGCCACTGCACGGCGGCGAACCAGCCGCGGGCGGCGGGGAGTTCGAGGGCCTCGACGGTGCCGTCGGCGGCGGTGGCGGCCACGGTGAGGCCCTCGCCGAGGCGGTCGACCCGCTGGTGGTGGTAGCAGGAGGCGTCGATCTTCTCGGTGCCGATGAACGTGCCCGGATGGACGGTCACGGGGTGCCGGAGATGGCGGTGCCCGGGATCCATGTCCTGCTGGAGGGTGCCGCCGAGCGCGACGTTGACGACGTGCAGGCCGCGGCAGATCGCGAGCAGCGGCAGCCCGGAATCCAGCGCCGCATGGGCGATGGAGAGGTCGAAGGCGTCCTGGAGGTCGTCTACGTCGTAGACGCTGGCGTGGGTGTCGACGGCGCCGTAGCGGTGCGGGGCGAGGTCGCCGCCGCCGGGCAGTAACACGCCGTCGAAGCGGGCGAGGCGGTCGCCGACTTCGACTGTGGGGTGGATGGTCGCGGGCTCGCCGCCGGCCCGCCAGACGGCCTCGACCAGCGCCCGGGCGTTGACCTCGGCGGCGTGCCGGAGGGCGGACGCGGAGGCCGAGAACCGCGCGGGGATGGCGATCAGCGGCCTCAAAGTTGGATCCACGTGGTCTTGAGCTCGGTGTACTTCTCCAAGGCGTGCAAGGACTTGTCGCGGCCGTTGCCGGACTGCTTCATGCCCCCGAACGGGACGGTGAGGTCGCCCTCCTCGTAGCAGTTGACCCAGACGGTGCCGGCGCGCAGGGCGCGGGCGACCTTGTGCGCGGTGGACAGGTCGGACGTCCACACGGCGGCGGCCAGGCCGTACTCGGTGGCATTGGCCAACTGCACTGCCTCGTCCAGGTCGTCGAAGGCCAGCACCGACAGGACGGGACCGAAGATCTCCTCGCGGGCCAGCCGCATGCCGGGGTCGACCCGGTCGAAAACGGTGGGCTGCAAGAAGTTCTCCCGATGCTCCCCGCCGACGCGCAGCCGGGCGCCCTCGGACTGTCCGGTGGTGACGTGATCCATGACCCGGTCCAGGTGCGCCGCCGACACCAGGGGACCCATTTCCGTTGCGGGATCGAGGGGATCGCCGACCCGCAGCTCCCGCGCCCGCCGGATCACGGCCTCGGTGACCTGCTCGGCGATGTCGGCGTGGACGAGCAGGCGGGATGGGGCCGTGCACATCTCGCCCTGGTTGAAGAAGATGCCCCACGCCGCGGTCGCGGCGGCCCGCTCCAGGTCGGGGGCGTCGGGCAGGATGATGTTGGGGGATTTGCCGCCGAGCTCCAGCCACACCCGCTTGAGGTTGGAATCGGCGGCGTAGCGCAGAAAGTGGCGGCCGACGGCGGTGGAACCGGTGAAGGCCAACACGTCGACGCCCGGGTGCAGGCCGAGTGCCCGGCCGGCCGTCGGACCGTCGCCGTTGACGACGTTGAGCACACCGGGCGGCAGCCCGGCTTCGGTGCCGATCCGGCCCAGCAGCAGGGCCGACAGCGGCGACGACTCCGACGGCTTCAGCACGACCGTGCAGCCGGCGGCCAGCGCCGGGGCGACCTTCCAACTGGCCAGCGTGAGCGGGAAGTTCCACGGCACGACCGCCCCGACCACGCCGGCCGGCTCCCGGGTGACCAGGGCGAGGGCGTCGGGGGCGGTGTGCGGGGACTCGTCGGTGAGCTTGTCGGCCAGCTGCCCGTACCAACGGAAAGTGTTGATCGCGGCGCGCAGTTCGATGTCGTGCGCGTCGGTGATCGGCTTGCCCATCTCCAACGTGACGGTGAGGGCCAGCTGTTCCCGTTGCTCCTCAAGGAGTTCGGCGATCCGCAGCAGCACCCGGCCGCGGTCGCCGGGGGAGAGCCGGGGCCATGGGCCCGAGTCGAAGGCCCGGCGCGCGGCCGTGACGGCCAGGTCGATCTCGGCCTCGCCGGCGTCGGCGACGTGCGTGAGCACCTGCCCGTCGCGCGGCGAGACCACCGGGAAGGACTGGCCGCCGCCCTCGGACCGGCCGTCGATGTGGTGCTGGGTGGGCAGGTCCAGTTCCTTGGCCCGGGTCAGCAGTTGCTCGTGGTCACGCATCGGTTCACTCCGCCCCTGAGGTGCCGCGTTCCAGCAGCCGGCCGCCGTCCCACACCACGCCGACCTGCCGGTAGTACGCGGCGATCGGCTCCCGGATCTCCAACCGGGCCAGCTCTTCGGTCGGCGACTCGAACAGTTCCAACGAGGCGTCGCCGACCCACGGCTGACCGCCCTCGAACGACGCGGCCCCGGATTCGATCAGCTCGTCCAGCGCGAGCCCCTGGCCCTTCTCGATCGACGGCAGCCAGCGGTGGTGGGCCATCGGATGGGCGTTGACGAAGCCGTTGGTCTCGGACGGTTCCCGCAGGGTCACCACCGCCTGGGCCAGGCGCCGGTCGGCGGCGGCGAGGGTGGCGCCGAAGCGCGCCCCGGCCTCGATGCGCGGCGCCGGGCCGTAGGGATGCGGGCGGGTCTGGTGGATGGAGCCGAGCTTCTTCGGGTAGCCCTGGTGCAGGCCGCGGGCGATGGCGAAGTCCTTGTCCACCCAGATGTACACGCAGCGGGTGAACGTCTTGTCCCGGTACTTGCAGCGGACGACCGCGAACGCCTCCTTGTACTGGGCGCGCACCGGATCCAGCAGTTCCTCGCCGGTGGCGCCGCAGGACTGCCAGTCGGCCCAGATCAACGCCACCGCACCGGGATCCTCGTCGGCCAGCTCTAGCGGCGCCGGCAGCAGTTCACGGACGCGAGACGGATCGGTGCGGTACTCGACGGTCAGCAGGTCGCCGGAGTAGCGCCACGGTGGGGCCGGGATCAGCGACGACGCGCCGGTCGCCGTCTTGGGGTGGAAGTAGCCGCGCATGTCGTCACGCTCCAAGGAGATCGCCGGTCCAGCCGGGAGCGGGGCGGTCGAACCAGAGGTGGGCCTGGCCGGTGCCGACCGAGTTCTCGTACTCCCCGTACTGCCGGCCCGGCGCCACGCACGCCCGCTCGCCCAGGGCCCCGGCCAGCATCAGGTAGTGGGCGAACTTGGCCTCCGGCTTGAACTTCCAGAACTCGTCCATGGTGTCCAGGACCCGGTCGTGCCGACCTTCCTTGAACCACGCGATCCGCTCCTCGTCGGCGGCGCGGGCCTCGGGCGTGCGGATGTGCACGGGGTCGCTGGCCTCGTGATCACGCAGCTGGCGCAGCGGCCAGAAGGTGTGCGAGAAGGCCCCGGAGGCGATCAGCAGCACCCGCCGCCCGGCCGTGGCCGCGATGCCGTCGGCGAGAGCACGGCCCAGGCGAAGGTGGTCCTCCATGTCGCCGGTCTGGCAGACGCCGATGCTGACCCACCGCTTGTCCGGCCGTCCCAGGTACTGCCAGAGGTTGATGGTGGCGTAGTAGATCGGCAGGTAGTCGTCGTCGATCGCGGTGATGAAGGTGCCGTGCTTGTCGGCGAACGTCGCGACGGCGTGGGCCAGTTCGGGATCACCGGGGAAGTCGTACGGCATGCGGCACATGCCCCGGGGCAGTTCCTCGGACGTGAACAGCCCGGCCCGCCGGTGCTGCGCCGTCACCACGAACTCCACGGTGGTGGCCCAGTGCGAGTCCAGCACCACCACCGTGTCGTAGTCGTCGCGATCGAAGACGTCCCGGCGCAGCTGCTGGAGACCGGTGACGAGGGTGATCTCCTTGCCCTCGTTCAGCGCCCGACGGTCGGCCTCGGGCAGCACGATGGTCGGCACGTGGGCGAGCAGGCCGGCCCCGACGATCTCACCCATGGCTGCGCCATCCCTTCGGGGCGGTGACCGTGTTCTTGACGTCGCAGTAGAAGTCGAAGCTCCAGGTGCCGCCCTCGCGGCCGACGCCGGACTGGCGGGAGCCGCCGAACGGGGCCTGGAGGTCGCGGACGAAGAAGCAGTTGACCCAGACCGTGCCCGCCACCAGCCGTGCGGTGACGCGCTCGGCCCGTTCCGGGTCGCCGGTGGCCAGCGTGGCGGCGAGCCCGAAGCGGGTGTCGTTGGCCAGCGCGACGGCCTCGTCCTCGGTGGCGAAGGTCTGTAGCGTCAGCACCGGGCCGAAGACCTCCTCCTGCACGATCTCCGAGTCCTGGGCGACGTCGGTGAGCAGCGTCGGCGCGTAGTACAGGCCGTCCTCGCGGTGGCCGCCGATCACCGCCCGGGCGCCGGTCTTCAGAGCCCGCTGGACGAAGCCGTCGATCTTGTCCAGCTGCCGGGTGTGGATGTTCGGCCCGATGTCGGTGGCCTCGTCGCGCGGGTCGCCCTGTTTGAGGGCCCTGGCCTGCTCGACGAAGCGGCGGGTGAACTCCTCCGCGATCGACTCCTCGACCAGCAGCCGGGTGCCGGCCAGGCAGACCTGGCCCGCGTTGTCGTACTGCTCGACGGCCAACTGAACTGCCAGGTCCAGGTCGGCGTCGGCGAACACCAGCAGCGGCGACTTGCCGCCCAGTTCGAGGCTGAGCGGTGTGAGGTTGGCGGCCGCCGAGGCGGCGATGCGCCTGGCCGTGGGCACCGAGCCGGTGAAGCTGATCCGCCGCACGTCCGGGTGCGAGGTGAGGGCGTCGCCGATCTCCGCGCCGTAGCCCTGCACGACGTTGAACACGCCCGCCGGCAGGCCGGCGTCGGCGGCGATGTCGGCCAGCAGGGAGGCGGTCAGCGGGGACCACTCGGCCGGTTTGAGCACCACCGAGTTGCCGGCGGCCAGCGCTGGGGCGACCTTCCAGGTGGCCAGCATCAGCGGCGCGTTCCACGGGGTGATCAGCACGCTCGGGCCGGCCGGGTCCCAGCTGACGTGGTTGCGGTGGCCCCGGGTGTCGAAGTCCTCGTGCCCCAGGTCGAGCAGCCAGTCGGCGAAGAACCGGAAGTTGTGCGCCACGCGGGGCATCACGCCCCGGCGATGCGACCGCAGCAGGGCCCCGTTGTCATGCGTCTCGACCAGGGCCAGCTCTTCCAGCCGGTGCTCCACTCCGTCGGCGATGGCGTGCAGGATCCGTGCCCGCTCCGCCCGCGGCGTCGCCGCCCAGGCCGGAAAGGCCGCCTTCGCCGCGGCCACCGCCGCGGCCGCCTCCCTCGCCGTGCCGCGGGCGACCTCGGCCAGCGCCCGGCCGTCGATCGGCGACACGTCGGCGAAGGTCGCCGTGGAGTCGACCCGCTCCCCGCCGATCCAGTGCCGGGTGTCGACGGCCACCCCGTCGACGACTGCTTCGGGCTCGCGGGCCATGTCCCCTCCAGGTCGTTTGAGGCCAAATAAACACCGGTGGCGGGGGTCGTGTCAAGGCGTGGCCGGTGTTCGTTTGGATACAAACGATCGCGGTCACCCTGGGCAGCCGAGGAGGTAGAGGTGGAAGTCCATGTTCGCACCGGTCGGCAGGATCGGGTTCGGCGAGACGGACGCGAGGTGGTGGGCGCCGCGGAAGGACCGGGCCAGGGAATCGCCGGCGATCTGGTCGTTCGTCTTGATCGCCACGACGCAGGGCATGCCCAGTCGTGACCGCCTGATGTCGTCGAGGATCTCCGGAACCGGCGGGGCGGTGCGGGTGAGGTCGAGGCCGTCGGCGGTGAACGCCGGGCCCCACGGGGGCTCGACGATGTAGACGTCGCCCTCGCCGCTCACGGGCAGTCTGCCGAGCAGGTCCCGGTAGTCCACCGGACGCAGGTCGACGGTGATGCCGAGGACGTCGAAGTTGTGCCGGGTGGCGGCGTGCACCAGCGGATCGAGTTCCGACGCGTAGACCGGTTTGCGCAGCCGTCGACCGAGGTGGTGGCCGAAGTTGCCGGAGCCGCAGAACAGGTCGGCCACGAAGCCGGCGCCGCGGACGGGCACGCCGAAATCGGCGAAGGCCAACACGTCGGCGACCGATTGCACGTGGGCATCCACCGAACACTCGATGGTGGTGCGGCCCAGCAGCCGCAGCCCGAGTCCGGCCATCCGCGGGGCCGGCACGCCGTACAGCGAGAGTCCCGCCGGCCGGCCGTAGACCAGGCGGCCCGCCCTGACCAGCTCGGGGCCGGTCAGGGACCGGTTCCTGGAGTTGCCGAGCAACTCGGCGCGCAGCTCGAAGTATCCGTTGTGGCTGGTCGAGTTCATGGGGTGTCCCTACGAGGCCGCGAAGGCGATCCGGGCGTCCCAGGGCGACGTGCCGCCCCAGTTCACGCACACGCTCTGCCGGCGCATGTAGCCCTTCCACGCGTCGGAGCCGGCGGTCCGTCCGCCGCCGGTCTCCTTCTCGCCGCCGAACGCCGCGCCGACGTCCGCGCCGGTGGTGCCCATGTTGACCTTGGCGATGCCGCAGTCGCTGCCGGCGGCCGACAGGAACGTCTCGATGGCGTGCAGGTCGGTGCTGTGGATGCCGGAGGCGAGTCCCTGGGGCACGTCGTTGTGCAGCTCGATCGCCTCGTCGAGAGTGTCGTAGGCGAGCACGTAGACGATCGGCGCGAACGTCTCGTGCCGCACGCACGGCCAGTCCGGCTCGACCCCGGTGATGAGGGTCGGCTGGACGTAGAAACCGGGCCGCTCCAGGCGTTTGCCGCCGTACGCGATGGTCCCGCCGAGCTCCACCGCCTCCGCCACCGCGTCGTCGAAGGCCACCAGCGCGGCCGGGTCGATGAGCGGGCCGATCACCGTGCCGGGCTCGCGCGGGTCGCCGACGGCGACCTGCGCGAACGCCTCGGTCAGCAGCCGCACCAGGTCGTCGGCCACGGGTCGCTGCACGATGACGCGGCGGGTGCTGGTGCAGCGCTGGCCGGTCGTGCCGAGGGCGCCGAAGGCGATGGAACGGGCGGCGAGCTCCAGGTCGGCGGTGGCGTCCACGACGCAGCCGTTGTTGCCGGAGCACTCCAGCAGGTAGCGGCGGCCGAGGGTGCCGCCGACGATGGCGGCCACACGCTGGCCGACCGCGGTGGACCCGGTGAACGACACCAGGGCGACGCGGGGATCGGCGACCAGCAGCTCCGCGGTCTGGTTGTCCTCGGGCAGGAACAGCGAGAACACGCCTTCCTGGTTGAGGGCCGACGCGGCCTGGTTGGCCAGTTGCTGCAACGCGATCGCGGTGAGTGGAACCTTCGGGCTCGGCTTCCAGATCACCGTGTTGCCGCCGATCGCGGCCAGGAATCCGTTCTGCGCCCACACCGCGGCCGGGAAGTTGTACGCGCTGACGACGCCGGCGACCCCCAGCGGCAGCCACTGGTCGTACATCCGGTGGCGGTCCCGTTGGGACTGCTGGGTGAAGCCGTAGAGCATGCGCGACTGCCCGACCGCCAGCCGGGCCATGTCGATGACCTCGCCGATCTCCGAATTGGCCTCGGCCAATGACTTTCCGGTGTCCAGGGCGACCACCGCGGCGAGATCGGCGCGGTTGCGCGCCACGAGCTCGCCGATCGCGCCGACCAGCTCGCCCCGGCGGGGCGCGGGGACGGTGCGCCAGCGCCGCTGAGCTTCCATGGCGTACTGCACGATCTGTTCGTAGTCGGCGGCGGTGGCGCCGGCGATGTGGGCGGTCGTCGTCCCGTCCGCGGGGTTGAGCGCGGCGAACACCGGCCGTCCCGCGGTGGACGGCCAGCCGGTGTCGTCGCTGTAGGCGCCCGGGTGCACCGGTGCGATGCCCAGGCGGGCCAGAACTTCTTCGGTGTCGAACATGGCCGTCCTTCTAGTAGTGCTTCGTTAAGTCGATCTTCGGTCCGGTAGTGGTCGTTGACAGGTGGTGCATGTGCCGGTCCAACACGCGAGCAAGGTCTGTAGCTCGCGTAGGACTCCGTAGAGCGTCAGGCCGGCAC
>Ga0307511_10002388_pt1 | contig 19642 bp, 17 predicted proteins | sample 13_EM_MG_FD_200266 | JGI IMG/M metagenome (GOLD analysis project Ga0307511, IMG submission 200266) | Populus trichocarpa ectomycorrhiza microbial communities from riparian zone in the Pacific Northwest, United States - 13_EM | ecosystem: Host-associated > Plants > Roots > Unclassified | place...
TGAAAAATAAAGAAATTACATGTGATTCTTCCAACATAATTAACCAGGCAGGTTAGCATAACTTAGTAAGAAATTACATAGTAGATGTTGGTTCAGGGTAAGTTGTGAGGTGGTAATAGATCAGCATACTGAGAATATCACTTCCTTACAGAAGCGGAACAACTATACCCTCGACCTGTCAACAGACAGGCGACTCTCCCGTATACACAATACCTTCCACATCAGCAAGATCAAACCTTATGTTGAAAACAATTCATCAAACTTCCCAGGTCGTCACGAGGAACAACCTGGTGAGGTAACGAAAGGCAGATGGGAAGTCGAACGAGTACTTGAATTTCAAACCGCTTCTCGTACTGACAAAAGCCAATACCTGGTATGTTGGTAAGGGTACGGAAGTGATGACGATGAGTGGATCAACTTCGAAGACATCAGCTTTGAAATAGTTCAAGACTTTTGGACAAGTGGCAACTATTCCAACACCTTCAGGCAACGAAGATCCTCCAAGAAACACAAGAAGCGTCACACTCGAGAAACCCCCAAGTCAATTGTTCAAACTGAACGAGACAGAGTTCTCGCCCTCAGTTCTGACGATCAAGACCTTACCTCCCCTGCTACCAACCTTGCAGAAGATATCTTTAATGTTTTCCTAAAGTACTGATTCGCGCCGGTTGAATTAACCTGGCAATCCTGCGTCCCCTCTTGTTGTTTTAATTGTCGTTCTGAGTTGACAATGGAAGAAGGTATGGCAAACAAGGTATCTATTGGATGTTTTCATTGTTCCTTATGTCATGAATGTTTACTATGGATGATATGGAAGTTACGTTGGTCTCCTACTATTTATTGCGAAGATTGCTACTCTCATAACTGTCGTGCTTGCACTCGTTATTTCGGACTACCTCCAGCTTGGGCAAGACAACAAAAGTAGGAAATCCTTTTAGTTTGGGAAGTGTAACAGAAGACCGTTTCTTATATTGGTCTTAGTACGCATTTCCTAGTACCTATCATGTTTACCAGGAAGCTCGAGCATAGTACCTTACGTACTATTACCTTGTGCGTATCCGGTCCTTATGTACTTTTCCTTTATCATGATGCATTACGCATCCACACCTGTATTTCTGAGTACTGGAGGCCTGACCTCCCACACCTGGATTTATGGTCATGGAGGAGTACTTTCTGGAACAGCCAGAAAGCAGGTTTTCTGGAGAGGCCAGAAAACAGGTTTTTCAGACTTCAGAAGCCTTGGTGGCTAGTATAAGTAATGGGGCGTTCCGCCCTTCTGGGAGAGGATTCTCAGATCAGATCACTTCAGACAGAGTTCAGACAAAACTTAGATAGCTTCAATACAGAGAGATTACACCTGTTAATTCTCTTCCCGCTTGGGAAATCTGTATGCTCTCAAAGACCCTCTGAGCCCTCGACTTAGTGGAACCAATAACAGGGACATACTATCATTCCGGTGATAGTATAGACTCTGTTAAACGGCCCGTGGTGCTACTATTGGCATCGTCCATTACATATTGGTCGCTGGCATGATTCCATACCTGAGCTCTGAGTCTGCCTTTCATTTTGCCTCGCATGTTGTTGCATACTGTCCCTCGCCTTTGCAGAAGTTGCGCCGACGAGTGGCAGTAGGTGCAGGAGGAATTGACGTCTTCTCTTGTGTTTGAGGGTTGTGAACAAGATTGTTCTCCTCACTGGTTGTGTGGTGTTGGTGGTGCATAAATCCCACTCATGGCACATATCTCATAGGATTAGTGGGGGATAGGAGGCTATTATGATCTTGATTTGATCCGCTAGCTTCTGCAGAAGCTGCGTTGCGTTGTTATCTGGTGGTGAATGTGGCAGAGAGTTAGGAGGCTCTTTCCTCATCTGGTACGATCTTGATGTTGTAGTCCCATGGGTTGGTTTGTATGGGTTGTTGACCCCATGGTTCGTGGCGAGCAATAGGAGCATTCCTGATTGCCCATTGTTTCGCAGACCACATGTGAGTGCGGTTTGGAGCTTCTTTAATGTTAAACTCTGGAATATCAATATCGGGAGTCTCAGAGGAGAGAGTGTTGTTAGGAGGGATAGTGGTAACTTTCAATTTCCATGAGTCTCGCGGACTCGACTGGAATTCCTTCTCCTTCTGATAAACTGCCTCCGCTAGAGTGGAGTCCAAACATCTGCGTCCCTAGGTTCCGCAAACTGAGCATCTGGTGGTGGGAAAGTAACGATTCCCATTCTAGTGCGAGATACCATACGAGCGGCAGTAGTAGTTGTGACAATCCATATTGTGTTGCTTTCGATGCTGGTTGTAGTGTTTCCTGGCGTCATTGACAACGTCCTTAATGATGGCGGGAATATTGTCGTCATTGGTGACTAAGGAGGTATCATTTGGGGGAGCGCTGACGTGATGATAACCATTTAATTGATCATGTTCAACAACGTGAGTGTGAGGATTGAACTCATACCTATCAAAGATTTCTTCGGGGATGGTGGAGAGAGTATCCTCATCTGATTGCATTTCTTCCTCCTTAATATCGTCGTAATCTTCATAGTCCCCATCGTTCTTGTCGTCGAGATAGGGACAAGAGGGGTGGTGTCCGAGGCTTTCGTCGCGGCATGCGAATTTGTTGTAGTTGCAGTCCGTGTGCTTGAAGTTCATTCAGCCGCGTGAAACCCTTGTGATTTCTTCTAGTATGGGAGAGATAGAATGGTTGTTGGTAGTATTAGAAGTGTCTTGAAGGTTGCTGTTGTCTTCTGTAGGATCGATGCTTTAAGCGATGAAGTCTTGTTTCTTGGTGGGATCAAGGGAGTATTTATGCTTCCTTGATAGAGTGTCTGCCAACAGGTTTTCTTTTCCAGCCGTATGTTCAATGACTAAGTCGAATTCTCGCATATAAGCTTGCCATTGGGCCAGCTTCTGAGATGTTTGTCGTTGTCGGAGCAAAGAGACTAATGGTTGGTGATCTGTGAGAACCATGAATTTGTGGTCTCGGCGCAGAGCCTCAAGGAACTTCAGGCAGTCAAAAATAGCGAGTAACTCCTTTTGGTAGCTGGGCTATTTCAGCTGTGCAGGGCTGAATTTCCAAGAATGGAAATGACAAAGTTGAATTCATCCTAGTTCTCCTTCTCCTATCCATGATCCTAGTACAATATCACTAGCATCACATACCAGGTATTTTGGCGCTTCCGAGAAGTGGTTCCAGGGTCTGAAAATCTGTGGAGAATTCATAAGTTCCTTGATTTTATCGAGGGCCCTAGTATGGGTATCCGTCCATCTTCAGGGTACATTTTCGCCTTGCAGTTCTGACAGGGTGCTTGACCAGGAAGCCAATTCTGGACAAAACTTGCTTAGGAATATGCCAATGCTGAGTATTCCTCTTAATTCCCGGCTGTTGCTGGGAACCTTGAAGTCCAATACTTTCTTGCGCTTCTTAGAATCCATATGTAACCCATCCGGAGTTAATATATGTGCTAAGATATCTAGACGTTTGGTGAAGAACTAGCATTTGGTAGCCTTCAACCAGAACATCACGTCTAGGAGTCGTTGTAGAACCTTCCGTAAGGTAGCTACGTGTTCGTCGTAGGTATCTGAAAGGATAATAATATCGTCGATGTAAATGACAAGGTCCTTGAAGATCATGTCCGTAAAGATTTCATACATGGCTCGTGCCATGGTAGCAGGAGCATTGCAGTTGCCTTGTTGCATGATGCGACTGCGGTAATATCCCATGTGTGTGAGGAAGGTGGAGTGTAGATCCGATTCTTCTTCGATTCGGATATTGTGGTACCCATCTCCTAGGTCAATCTTGCTCCAATATTTCCAAGCAGCAACTAGCTCCATGAGTTCCTCAATGCTTGGTAAGAGTGTATGGTTAGGATCAATTACTTCATTCCGATCCCTGGGGTGCAAAATACGCCGGGGTTTAGTGGGATCAACTCATTTGGCTTGTACGAACAGAACTACCGCATTGGTATCATGTTCTACCAGATAAATCCGGCCTGAGGCCTTTTCTTCGGTGAGCTGTCTCGTGAGCTCTACGGAAAATCTGAAGGGTGCCTGTCGCCATTTGGGTACCCATGTAGAGCCGGGTTTCGGGCAGATTCGGTGGTTGATAGTTCTGAGGGGTGGCAACTCGTTGGCTGTAGTTGCTGGAAATAATTGTGCGAATTCCACGAAGACGTTGAATTCCTGACTTTCTCCGGGACTCATAGCTGAGACCATGAATTAGAAGAGTGGTAGAAGATAGTCTGTTACTTCGTCTTCTATCGTGAGTGCAGCGGATGTGACTGGCCCCGTAGCAAGCCCTGCTTTTCTCCATTCCTTGTGTGCAAAGCGTGCCATCCCTTCAGGTTGGATGGTTACAGGCTTTTGTCCTGCTGGGAGTAAGGCGTTTAGAGCTGTAAGCGCTGACTTGCCTAGGATCATATCCCACCCTGCAAGTAGCGCTACATACAGCGTTCTTGTATCCGTATATCCTCCATAGTCCATTTGAACATTACATGTCTTTTCAATTACACCTTTTGATCCTTTGATCGCGGTGTTGAGCGACTTCTTGTCGATTCCATAAGTGGGTAGGCCGTAGAGGTGCACGCACTTTGTATTAATGAGATCTCCGCTGGACGTCTGTAAATCCACAAGGGCTAATGCAGGGTGGTCGTTAATCTTGACCCGAACCCTGCTGTAGTCCAATGCTTCGGTAGACCGGGGTTTTGCCTTTGTTTTGCCCTTGTAGTTATTCTTGGCGATAACTGGTTTGCTGGTGTGTTGCAACGAAAGAACTTGTGCGGCAGTGGGCATTGGTAATTTAGATATTCGCTTCTTGCATTCCTTGCAGGTGTGACCAGGTGCACAGCACCATAGTCACGGCACCATAGGCACTTCCGATTCCTGATCAACTTCATTTTGCCTTGGGATGTTAACTAGTTGTTAACCACTACCCAGTCTGGATCCTTGGTGGTTGTTGTTTTAGTGGCAGGGGTTCTTGTAGGATTAGAACTTGTTTTCTTGTTTTCTGTCCTCCGATCCCTCCAGTGATTTCGATTAGGGTACGGAACTGAAGGAGTAGTGGGCTGTCGAGCAGGTTTGGGTGTAGTTGAGATAGGCCCATGTTTTCGTGCAGCCTGCTATGATTCCGCTTTCTTGATCAGGTCTTTGAACGTCCATGAATCAAGTATTTGGGGAACCAGGGTGGTTTTCATGTAATCCGGTAGGTGGTTAAGGAATTTCCTGCCTTTGACTTCTTCTGAGATGCATTAGTTTCCATCCTTGTCGATAAGCTTAATCTGAAGTTCCTCCAGCCAGTTGGCAAAGGTTTTGATACCCATGTATCGTCAATCCTTATGGGGTGATGCAGGCACCAATTCTTTCCATGGGAGGTCCTTGCTTGTGGAGGGAATAAGGAATTCCCGTAGCATTAGCATGAAGCTGAAAAAAGACGCCTTGTTCCCTTCCTTGATGAGGTGATGGTTATAAGTAGTGCGTGCGCTGTCTTGCAGTTTGCATGGAATAAAGTCCAACGCTTCCTTCGATTCCAATCTTGTACCTTTCATACTTAACCATCTCTGTATCGCGTTAACCCAAGTGTCAAGATACTGTCAGTTTCGCCATTTCTTAGCTCCACTGTTGAGATTTTCTGGAGCATCAATTTTGATACCCTTCATCCGTTTGCACATTTTTGAGGACGTTTCAGGTGTCACAATTCCTGTCGTTGTTTCCCATTACTGCTGTTCTGGTGTCTTACTACGATCTGTTCCTTTCTTGATCTTCTTTACCTTCTTCGCTTTGCATATGCTTCTATGACTGTGGACTGATGATCCGCTGCTAGAGCTGCCACTGCTAGAGCCACTATCATATCCATAATCATCTCCTCCTCCTGCAGTTGTACCTCGTCCTAAGGAAGCGGTTTGGTCCTCATCATCTTTTCCATTGTTTGGGTTGCTCGTATCTCAGGTAGGTTCCACAATGTAATCTTATAGCACGATGGCAGTTTGAGATCCTGTGCTGACTTCTGGTGCGGAGTGTTGTTTGGTTGGCGTTTTAGGAGGGACCCTTCTGTCTTGTCCTTTTGGTCTTTTGGCTATAGGTGGGTCCTCAAACTGCCTTAGTATAACAGGTAGAAGGAGGTTCTGACTACATAGCATGAAGGACATAATATCATCCCATTCCTTCAGAACCCAGTGAGGTTCTGTAAGATGTGGAATCTTAGGGCGTTTCAGGCGCTCTGCATGCACCGTGGTAAGCTCCAGGTCCTTACTTTCAAATGGGATAGTTGTTTGCCAACGTTAGTGTTTGGTTGTTGCTTCGAGAATCAGTTGGAGGTCCGTTGGATGAAAGCAGTGCAAATACAGAAGCGTTTGTATGAAGGCAAAGATATCATGTAGTTGTGGTTGCACTTTCTTCCAGGTTGCTTCTGTCATCGGAGGTGACTCAAATTCCCATATTGTGAGAGGGCAGTCTTCTTCTGGTTTCAGGACATCGATGGTGTAGACGGTGAGAGGAGGTGGTTAGACTGATTCCTCGAACGTTTGGAGTTCAGGATTGTCTCGTTTCTTTTGTGGTGTGTCGGAGATTAACTTCTTGATGTCCTTGGAAATCATAGCTTATCTTCGCGACTTGTGGTAGGTGTACAGGTTGTTCGTCTTGGAGGCAATAATGTCGGTTACTCGTTTGGATATTACGAGTTATTTCCCACCATTGTCCGTATATTTTGGCGACAAGAACGTCACTTGGGACGTAACTGATTTCCAATCGACTTCGGATGACTGTGGCTCGGCTGCCTGTTCCATATGTAGGCAGGATAGTGGGAACGAGGAGAGCACGGATGCTGGTTCGTTGTTTTCTTCCGCTCTTACGACGGTAGGTTCTCCTGAAGCTTGGGTAAAACCAATGACACCTAAAATGCCCTTCCAGATGGAAGGTTTTGGAGATAGTGAGGGTGGCGGCAAGAAGACCGTGAAGTGGTTTCCTTATATGAAAAAATTAGATAGCTCAAACTCTTAGAGTTTTGAGCTGTGATGCCAACTGAAAGTGGTTCAGTTGGGAAGGAGGATAGATGTGCCTCGCCTGTAAGCAATCTAGTCTTGGACGGGACAGGAAGTAGCTATGTAGTTCCTGCTGTACTTTTGTATGTTTCTTGTAATGGTGAGAAAAACGAGGTTGAGCCGTAGAATAGTGATACATATTTGTAAGCTGCGATTATTCCTGGGATGTATGGTGCCGCGATATCTTCTGCTCTCTGGTATAAGAAGATGAGTGGGGATTGTAGTTGCCAGGAATGCAAGAGGTGGGGTCGATATTGGTGGGGTAAGGTGATAGAACGAGGGTTGAATTGTTTAATGGTATATACCACTACCCGTTAGAGCTCTGCCTTGTCTTGCACAAGCTCTCCTGTTGACTGCAGGTTTAGAATATCTCTGTTTCGGTGGTTGATTTTTGTTGCTAGCGTTCGTTGAAGGTAATTTGTTGTTGAATATGTTGACGTCTGATATGGGTAATAACTGAAAAGATATTATAAAGATACCAACGGGTGATCAGTCTGTGGTAGTAGTTTTAACCGTTAGATGATTTTATGTGTTAAAAAAAATGTAATAGGCAGTGCCAATAGTAGCACCGCTAGCCGTTTAACAGAGTCTATACTATCACCGGAGTGATAGTGTATGTTGGTTATTGGTTCCGCTAAGTCGAGAACTCAGAGGGTCTTTGAGAGGATACAGATTTCCCAAGCGGGAAGAGAATTAACAGGTGTAAACTCTCTTTGTTGAAGCTATCTAAGGCTTGTCCGAACTCTGTCTGAAATGATCTGATATGAGAATCCTCCTCCAGAAGGGTGGAACGGCTCAGTACTTATACTCGCCGCCAAGCCTTCTAGATTATGAAAACCCTGTTTTCTGGCCTTTCCAGAAAACCTGCTTTCTGGCCGTTCTAGAAAGCACTCCTCTATGACCATAACTACAGGTGTTGGAGGTCAGGCCTCCAATACCCAGATATACAGGTGTGCTTACGTAATGCTTCATGATAAAGGAAAAGTACATAAGGACCGGATGCGCTCAAGGTAATAGTACGTAAGGTACTATGCCACTGGAAGAAAGTACAACCTCAAATACATGATATCCTCGCCTTTATACAAACGTTTGGGTATCTTCACTGCTTTCATCCAAAGGACATCCAACTACTTGTCGAAGCAACAACCAAACACTATCTTTGGCACACAACCATCCCATTTGAAAGTAAGGACTTGGAGCTTACCACAGTGCTTACGGAACGCCTAAAAGGCCCTAAGATTCCACAGCTCACAGAACCTCACTGGGTTCTAAAGGAATGGAATGATATTATGTCCTTTATGCTATGTGGTCAGCATCTCCTTCTACCTGTTGTACAAGGGCAGTTTGAGGACCCACCTATAGCCAAATGACCAAAGGGACAAGACAGAAGAGACCCTCTTGATGCGCCACCCAAACAACGCTCCGCACTGGAAGTTAGCACAGGATCTCACACTGGCATCGCGCCACAAGATAACATTGTGGAACGTACCTCAGATACTGGCAACCTAGATAATGGAGAAGATGATGAGGACCAAACCCCTTCCTTAGGACAAGGAACAACAGCAGGAGGAGGAGATGATGATGGATACGATAATAGCCCTAGCAGCGGGAGCTCTAGCAACGGATCGTTAATCCACAGTCACAGACGCATAAGCAAAGCAAAGAAGGTCAAGAAGATCAAGAAATGAACAGATCGTGGTAAGACACCAGAAAAACAACAATGGGAAATGACAACAGGAATTGTGACACCTGAAACATCATCAAAAATGTCCAAACAGATGAAGGGTATCAAGATTGATACTCTAGAAAATCTCAACAGTGGAGATAAGAAATGGCGAGACTAATATTACCTCGTCACTTGGGTCAACACGATACAGAGATGGTTAAGTATGAAAGGTATAAGATTGGAATCAAAGGAAGCGTTGGACTTTATTGGATTCAAACTGCAAGGCAGCGCACTTACTACTTATAATCACCACCTCATCAAGGAAAAAGATAAGGCGTCTTTTTTCAGCTTCATGCTAGTGCTACGGGAATTCCTTATTCCCTCCAATAGCAAGGACCTCCTATGGAAAGAATGGGAGGCTGCAACAGCCCACAAGGATGGACGACACATGGGTATCAAAACCTTTGCCAACTGGCTGGAGGAACTTCAGATTAAGCTTATTGACAAGGATGGAAATCAATGCATCTCGGAAGAGATCAAACGCCGGAAGTTCCTGAACCACCTGCCGGATTACATGGAAACCACCCTAGTTCCCCAAATACTTGATTCATGGACGTTCAACGACCTGGTCAAGAAAGCTGAATCATATGAGGCTGCACGAAAACATGGGCGTATCTCAACTACAGCTAAGCCTGCTTGCCAGCCTGGTACTCAACTAGTTCCGAACCCTGGTCGCAATCACCGCAAGGATCGGAGGACAGAAATCAAGAAAACAAGTTCTAATCCTGGAAGGACGCCTGCTACAAAAACAACAAGTACAAAGGATCCTGACTGGGAAGTGGTTAACAAGATGTTAATATCACAAGACAAGATGAAGTTGATCAGGGAACGGAAGTGTCTATGGTTCCGTGCTCTTGGTCACACCTTACAGGAATGCAACAAGCGAATATCCAAACTACCCATGAACACCTCCGCACAAGTCCTATCCCTGCAACACACCAACAAACCAGTTATCGCCAAGAATAACTACAAGGGCAAAACCAAGGCAAAACCCCAGTCTACCAAAGAATTGGACTACAGCTGGGTTCGGGTCAAGGTTAACGGCCACCCTGCATTAGCCCTTGTGGATTTACAAATGACTGGCGGAGATCTCATCAATGCACAATTCGTGCACTTCTACGGCCTACCCACCTACGGAATCGACAAGAAGACACTCAATACCGCGATCAAAGGATCAAAGGGTGTGATTGAAAAGGCATGTGATGTCCAAATGGACTACGGAGTATATACGGAAACAAGAACGCTCTATGTAGCGCATCTTGCAGGCTGGGATATGATCTTAAGCAAGCCAGCACTTACCGCAATGAATGCCTTAATCCCAGCAGGACCAAAGCCTGTAACCATCCAACCTGAAGGGATGGCACGCTTTGCACTCAAGGAATGGAGAAAAGCAGGGCATGCTATGGGGCAAGTCATATCTGCTGCACTCTTCATAGAAGAGGAAGCATCAGAATATCTTCTACTACTCTTCGAATTTATGGTCTCACCTATAAGTCTCGGAGAAAGTCGGGAATTCAACCCCTTTGTTGAATTCGCCCAGTTATTTCCAGCAACCACACCCAACAAGTAGCCACCCCTCGGAACTATCAACCACCGAATCTGCCCGCAACCCGGCTCTACATGGGTACCAAAATGGCGACCCTCACCCTCCAAATTTCATACTGAGCTCACCAGACAGCTCACCGAAGAAGAAGCGTCAGGACCGATTTATCGTGCAGAACATGATACCAATGCGGTAGTTCTGTTCATACAAGCCAAAGGAGATGATCCCACCAAACCACGACACATCCTAGATGCCAAGAATCGGAACGAGGCAGTTGATCTCAACCACACACCTCTACTAAGGAATGAAGAACTCATGGAGCTAGTCGCTGCTCGGAAGTATTGGAGCAAGATTGACTTGGCAGATGGGTGGAACAACATCAGAATCGAAGAAGACTCGGAACAACACTCCACCTTGCTCACATACATGGGATATTATCGTAATCTCATTATGCAACAAAGCGACCGCAATGCTCCTGCCACCATGGTAAGAGCCATGTACGAAATGTATAGGGACATGGTCTTCAAGGACCTTGTCATTTACATCAAGGATATTATTATCTTTTCGGATTCCTACGACGAACATATAGCTACCTTTTGAAAGGTTCTACAAAGACTCCTAGACGAAGAATTCTGGGTGAAAGCTAGCAAGTCCCAGTTCTTCACCATAGATCTAGATATTTGGGGACATATATTAACTCCGGATGGGTTACATTTGGATTCTAAGAAGCGCAAGAAAGTATTGTACTTCAAGGTTCCCAGTAACCTCCGGGAATTAAGAGGAATACTTGGCGTTGTCATATTCCTAAGCAAGTTTTGTCCGGAATTGCCCTCCTGGTCAAGCACCCTGGCGGAACTGTAAGGCGAAAACGCACCCTGGAGATGGACAGACACCCACACCACAGCACTCGAGAAAATCAAGGAACTTGACAATTCTCCACAGATTCTCAAACCCTAGGACTATTTCTCGAAAGCGCCAAAATACCTGGTATGTGACGCTAGTGATATTGGACTAGGATCATGGATAGGACAAGGAGAACTAGGATCAATTGGACCCTGTCGATTTCATTGTCGGAAATTCAGCCCTGCACAGCTGAAATACCCCACCTACCAAAAGGAGTTACTTGCTATTGTTGACTCCTTGAAGTTTTTTGAGCCTCAACTCCAAGACCACAAATTCACGTTTCTCACAGATCACCAACCACGACTCTCCCACCTCTGAGCATGACAAACCTCTCAGAAGCTAGCCCGATGGCAAGCTTAAATGCGAGAATTTGACTTGGTCATTGAATACACTGCGGGAAAAGAAAACTTGTTGGCAGACGCTCTATCAAGAAAGCATAAATACTCGATCGATCCCACTGAGGAACAAGACTTCATCCCTGAGAGCATCGATCCTACGGAAGACAACAGCAACCTTCAAGACACTTCTGTCACTACCAACAATCTTTCTATCTCCCCCGTACCAGAAGATCTCACTATGGTTTCCCGCAGCTGCATCAACTTCAAGCACACGGACTGCGACTTCAACAAATGCGCAGGCCGTAACAAAAGCCTCGGTCACCACCCCTCTTGTCCCTATCTCGATCACGAGAACGATGGGGACTATGAAGATTACGACGATATCAAGGAGGTAAAAATGCAATCAGATGATAATACCCTCTCCACTATCCCCGAAGCAATCTTTGACGGGTATGAGTTCGATCCTCACCCCCACGTTGTTGAGCATGATCAATTGAAAGGTTATTATCACATCAGTGCTCGCGCAGATGATACCTCCTCAGCTACCAACGACGACAATATTCCCGCCGTCATTACAGACATTATCAATGACGCCTGGGAACACAACAAGCAGCATCGAAAGCAACACAATACAGATTGTCACAACTACTACTGCCGCTCCCATGGTAGTTCGTACCAGAATGGGAATCATTACTTTCCCACCACCAGATGCTCAATTTGCAGAACCTATGGACATGGATGTTTGGACTGCACTCTAGAGGAGGCAGTTTATCAGAAGGAGAAGGAATTCCAGTCGAGTCAGCTACACTCATGGAAATTGAAAGCTACCACTATCCCTCCTAACAACACCCCCTCCCCTGACACTCCCGATATTGACATCCCGGAGCTTAACCTTAAAGAAGCTCCTAACCGCACTCACATGTAGTCTACGGAAGAATGGGGAATTAGGAACGCTCCTATTTCTCGCCACGAACCATGGGGCCTGCAAATCGAACATAAAAACCCATGGGACTACATCTTCAAGATCATACCAGCCGAGGAAAGACCCTCCTTCCTCACTGCCGCAGTTACCACCAGGTCTCAATGCAATGCAGCTTCCGGAGAAGCTAGCGGATCTAACCAAGGTCATAACACCCTCCTATCCCCCACTAATTCTATGACATATGTGCCAGGAGTGGGATTTATGCACCAACAACACCAAACAAACAACGAGGAGAACAATCTTGTTCACAACCCTCAAATCCAGGAGAAGACGTCAATTCCTCCTGCACCCACTGCCACTCGTCGAGGCAACTTCTGCAAAGGCGAGGGACACTATGCATCAACATGCGAGGCAAAACGCAACGCAGACTCAGACCTTAGGTATAGAATCATGCCAGCAACCAATATGGCAAAGATATACCTCAATCTCAATGACGGCCCCAAAGATGACCCCGACCTTCATCTTGTTGCTCACGTTGACAAAGATGATAGAATGAGGGACGCCTACATCGCATGCATCAGGATATGCCCCATGTGGAGCCAGCTTTATGACGCTCCAGAAGGGAAGAACAGAGTAAGGAAGGACAATGGGTTCTTGTACTAGAAAAATGAGAAAGGAGAATGGAGGTTGGTTTTACCAAGCACGTTCCACATGAACGGTAAGAACTACCTTGAAGATACAATCAAGGAAGCTCATGATCCCGCGGCACATGGCATTGTTGAGAAAACGTAGAAATAGTTGCCTGATAAGTTCATTTGCCTGCCATTTTCAAGGCTCGTTAAGGAATACGTAGCGAGTTGCGATAGCTGTCAACGGACTAAGTATAGCAACAAGCCACCACTAGGACATGTAACTATGTTACATGTTCCTGCAAGAGCCTGGACGGATATCACTATGGATTTTCTTATAATGTCTCCTGTTTTCACTTATTGCTCTACCTTATACCCGAACATTCCTTTGGAAGACAACCATATGATTTGTTTTTGGAAACTTTGGACGATTGTCTGTAGACAATCAGGATTCATGTTTCTCATTCCAGTTTCTGATAACCTTACGGTGGAGAAGTGCACTGATCCCTTTGATATGCACGTTGCTTCTGTTATTGGTTATCCCTATTATATTATTTTTGATTGAGACACTCCCTTTATGTCAGACAATTTCAAGGATTTGGCAGCGAGAAAGGGAATCAAGTTGGAACCGTCTACCGAATACCACCCTTAGACGGACGGTCAGTCAGAAATTGCCAACAAGGCAATCCTCCAAGTCACACGAGCGTGTAAGGTCGAAGGAAATGAATGGCTGCACAAACTCTCCGAGATTCAGCTAAAGCTGAACTCTCATGACAACACCGTACGACAACACAGTCCATTCTTTTCACTACTAGGCTTTGTGGCAAAGCTAGGTCCTTCTCCTTTTCCTTACCCAATCACGCCTTATGCCTCTGCAGAGGAACGTCATCTTGATACCTTTCGCAACCTCTATTCCTGCAAAGTCAAGGGGGCAAAACAAGCCAACAAGAAGCAGTCTGTTCCACCACTTCTTTCAGCCGGCCAAAAGGTTCTACTCTCCACGGAGAATCTCAACCTCTTGAACACATCTAGGAAACTCAAACCTAGATGGGTCGGACCTTTCCGCATCCAACACGTCAACAGGAAGCGGAACAACTACACGCTCTACCACACGTCAACAGGAAGCGGAACAACTACACGCTCTACCTGTCAACGGAAAGTCGACTTACACTTATCGACAATACCTTCCACATTAGTAAGATCAAAGGTTACATTGAAAACGATTCAACCAACTTCCCAGGTCGTCACGAGGAACAACCTAGTGAGGTCACGGAAGGTAGATGGGAAGTCGAACGAGTACTCGAATTTCGTACCGCTCCTCGTACTGGCAAAAGCCAATACCTGGTATGTTGGAAAGGGTAAGGACATGATGACAATGAATGGATCAACTTCGAAGACATCATCCTTGAAATCGTTCAAGACTTTTGGACAAGCGGAAACTACTCCAAGACCTTCAAGCAACGAAGATCCTCCAAGAAACAAAAGAAGCCTCACACTCGAGAAACCCCCAAGTCAATTGTTCAAACTGAACGAGACAGAGTTCTCGCTTTCAGTCCTGACGATCAAGGCCTCACCTCCACTGCTACCAACGTTGCATAAGATATCTTTAATGTTTTCCTAAAGTACTGATTCGCGCCAGTTGAATTAACCTGGCAATCCCACGTTCCTTCTTGTTGTGTCAATTGTCATTCTGAATTAACCATGGAAGAAGGTATAGTAAACAAGGTATCTATCAGATGTTTTCATTGTTCCTTATGTCATGAATGTTTACTATGGATGATTTGGTAGTTACGATTGATCTCCTACTGTTCATTGCGAAGACTGCTACTCTCATAACTGACGTGCTTGCACTTGTTATTTTGGGTTACCTCCAGCTTGGGCAAGACAACAAGAGTAGGAAATCCTTTTAAGTGGGGAAGTGTAATGGGAGCCCCTTTCTTATATTTGTCTTAGTACGCATTTCCTAGCACCTATCATATATACCAGATAGCTCGAGCATAGTACCTTACGTAGTATTACCTTGCGCGTATCCGGCCCTTATGGAGTTTTCCTTTATCATGATGCATTACGCATCCACACCTGTATTTCTGAATACTGGAGGCCTAACCTTCCACACCTGTATTTATGGTCATGGAGGAGTGCTTTCTGGAACGGCCAGAAAGCAGGTTTTCTGGAAAGGCCAGAATACAGGTTTTTCCCACTCCAGAAGGCTTGGCGGCTAGTATAAGTACTGAGCCGTTCCACCCTTCTGGAGGAGGATTCTCAGATCAGATCACTTCAGTCAGAGTTCAGACAAGCCTTAGATAGCTTCAATACAGAGAGATTACAGCTGTTAATTCTCTTCCCGCTTGGGAAATCTGTATGCTCTCAAAGACCCTCTGAGTCCTCGACTTAGCGGAACCAATAACAGACATACACTATCATTCCGGTGTCAGTATAGACTCTGTTAAACGGCCCCCGGTGCTACTATTGGCATCGCCCATTACAACTACCTTGTAGTTGGAATCCAATAAAGTTTAATTCTTCCTTCGATTCCAATCTAATACCTTTCATACTTAACCATCTCTGTATCGTGTTGATGCAAGTGTCAAGATACTATTAGTCTCCCCAGTTCTTATCTCCACTATTGAGATTTTCTAAAGCATCAATCTTGATACCCTTGATCTATTTGGATATTTTTGATGATATCTCAAGTGTCATAATTGCTTTCGTCATTTCCCATTGTTATTGTTGTGGTGTCTTATCATGATCTGATCGTTTCTTGATCTTCTTGACCTGCTTTGGTTGCATATACTTCTTTGACTATGGACTGACCATCCACTGCTAGAGTCATCACTGCTAGAGTTACTATCGTCTCCATCGTCCTCTCGTCAACCTGCTATTATACCCCATCCTAAAGGAGGGGTTAGGTCATCATCATCTGCTCCCTTGTTGGTGTTGCCAGCATCTCAGGTATGTTCCACAATGTCATCTTCTGCCACGATGCCAGTTTGAGATTCTGTGCTGACTTCTGGTGTGGAATATTGTCTTGTTGGCCTCTCAGGAGGGTCTCTTTGTAAGGAATTCATATATATGCGCTGGCATAATATACCCACCTTCCACTTCTAGTAGGAACCAGTGGAACTAACAAGTAGTTGGCGGATTATGACTCAGAAGGTGACTTATGTGAAAGTATAGCCACCAAACAGAATTAGGACTCATGTATTTCATTTATATAATTGAGTACGTGACTTATTGGTGAGTCCTGCAGATATGAGTCAGAGATGGATTTCATATCAGGTATGAGTCAGAGGCTAGCGCACAGCCTCCCTACTGACTCACTATTTCCTTGGGTACAAAATATATAAGGACTCTTGGTCTGCCACCACTATTGAAAGCAGCAGAGCGCCAGGGGTGGATTTACACACAGTTAGAGAATATATAGCCTGAGGACTCCTACATATTAATTCAAGCCCATAGTGGGCAGGACTACCTGTTGGCAAGTATTAACTATGGCAGCATGCTATAGTTACTAGAAAAATAATTTATTACTATCAGCGCATTCTCAGGTTTACAGTCTGTGTGACAGGCTAGCAAACCCATCCATGCAATAACGTATTCCTTTACACCCTTCTGTCTTGTCCTGTAGGTCCTTTAGCTATAGGTGGGTCCTCAAATTGCCCTAGTACAACAGGTAGAAGGAGGTGCTGACTACATAGCATAAAAGACATAATATCATCCCATTTCATCAAAACCCAGTGAAGTTCTGTGAGTTGGGGAATCTTGAGGCATTTCAAGCACCCTATAAGGAATATAGTAAGCTCCAAGTCCTTACTTTCAAATGGAATAGTGGTGTTTCAGAAGTAGGGTTTGGTTGTTGCCTGGAGTTGCAGCTGGATGTCCGTTGGATGAAAGGAGTGAAGATACGCAAGCATTTATGTAAAGGGAGGGATATCATGGATTTGTGGTTATACTTTCTTTCAGTTTGCTTCTATTACAGGAGGTGACTCAAATACCCATCTGGTGAAGGAAGAGTCTTTTTCTGGGTTTAGGATATTGATGGTGTAGAAGGTGACTGTGTAAGGAACTAGTTTTCTAGTATATGTTTTCTCTACACGTGTTTTATCTCTGACAGTTTTGGTGGATTTTGTTGGGTTATATTAAGGCACGTTTTTGTCCCATTTTGGCAGCTACTCTTTTTGGACATGTTTGGATTAGGAAGAATTATATTAGGATTAGTCTTGTTGTTTTTCCTTGTAGTTTTCTCGTTATATATCTTTATCATTACCTGTCATATTCCCGTATCATTCTGGGTTAGTTTCATGTATGTCAGCTTGCTGACCACCATATCCTATTATGCCTGCCTAATTAGGCAGTAGCTTATTCTGTTTTCTTGTTGGTTGTTTATCTTGTTGGCAGCCTTGTTTCCATTACCTTGTTAGCCATTATCATGATACTGGACGTGTCCATAATGAGCCATCATGTATTCATTATGATCTGGTATCATAATGTGTCTTTACTGTTGCCTAGTATGAGTCCAAATGAACTCATTGCCTCAGGAACTCAGTATCTATTAAAGATCTGAATCCCATGGCCTTAGCTAGGACAGTTCTCGTTCAGCACAGTCTAGTCTAGCAACTTCAGAAACACACAAGCTACACTGGTAATATTCTTATCCACTTGAACCTCTTGATTCCTAACCAACCCTACACGCAACAACCATTAGCCACCTACTATAATCCTGTATAGAACATAGTGGGCGTGCTAGGACCCCCTAACCACATTGGTAGAGCCGAGTTCCTTACAGAACTCCTCTACTAACTTGGCCTACACTTACATTTTTTTCACCTGCAATTTAAGCTTTAAAATTTCCATCTACCCCTCCTAGGGCCTGATCAACCCTAGACCCTCTTGAACCTTGTCTAGACAATCTAGTACCTTATCCAGCACTCCAGACCCGAGCTCCCTAAGGCTAGGGGAACAGCAGTCCCTGTACCTCCCGTGTTACTTGTCTTCAGAAAATCTTACCTCAGCACTAGTAAGTCGGCACTAGTCCCTACTCAGCACTAACACAGTCAAAGCCTTGCAAAGGAAATTAGCAAGCCATCATGTCAGCACCAGAACCGTCCCAATCTAGAACCTCTAGCAGACTCTCAGGCCAAAATCCAGAATTTGGACCCTTGAGAGTAAAGCCACCTATGTACCCCTCCAGATCTGCCTCCAGACAATCTATGAGAACAGATACAGAAGAACCAGAAGGAGAAGAGCTCTCTGAACGTGTGCAGGATCCTCTCTCAGAAGCAGAGGATGAGCCAGACCCTGCAGATATAGAAGCCACTCCTACACAAGACCCAAAAGGAAAAAGACTAGAAGTGGTAATCTAGCACCCTACTTCTATGAAACCAATTCCTATCCTAGAAACTAGATAAGATAGAGAAGATAGAGAAGAGCGAGAAGCACACGCCCTCATTGACAGTATGTTCAGCATCTATCATTTCCATAAACCAAATGTACCTAGGTTTGAACCAACTCCCCAAGGCCTGTCAGCACTAGCAAAAGAAATTACCAAGCTAGCACAAGAACTACCTAAGAAGCCTATTCCAGGACAGTTTCCTGTCACTTCTCAGAAGCCTACACAGCATGTACCAACTCCAGTAGTCCCTCCTACAGCACCTCAAAAAGCTAGGGAGGATCCTAGTATGTTATCCAAAATAGGCTCCCGAATTGGTCAGGAATTAAAAGACACATTTCTACCAACCATGTTTCATCCAGGACCATCCAAGCAATCTTCCACACGCCTTCCCCTGCCACCCCAACAGAACGTTCACCACCAAAGACCCACCTCAGTCCCTCTTAGCCGGGCTAAGCCCCTCAATAGACCTGCATTTCAGTGGTTAGAACCAAGACCAGCCCCTAGACCCCCCTCTCCACCAGACACTGCATGGGTACCACCATCCCAGCAACCTCCACAGCAACCTCCGCCGCCCCCAGAAGCAGCCCCTCCACAATCCACACCAAAAACCCCAAAACAAGTTAGGATGTCAGCCGCCCCAGGATCTGATCCTGGTGATTCAGATGGCAGCAGTTCTAGCTCCTCTGAAGGTGACACCAACAATAGTTCAGGGAAAGCAAGTATCAGAGGTAGAAGACCTCAGAGCATGGGATCCACTACTAGCTCCGTGTTTGGAAGCAGCAAGCTCAAAACTCTAAAACTTGAGAAAAATAGTGGAAGTGGTAAATGGAAGGAAGCAGCTATTTTTGACAATTGGGTTAATGATGCTATGGACATGCTAGAGGTAGGAGAACTTGATCCAGAAGACAGATCAGCAATGATCTGGCTAGGTTGGCACCTAGAAGGAGAAGCAAAAATCCTGCATGCATCCTACAGAAAAAATCCTGAGACCAAAAATAACACAGTACCAGAATTTCTCAAAATACTCAGAAAATTCTGTGTTCCCTTCATTAGTGATGACAAGTTATGGACCGAGTTTCAAGCTATCAGACAAACCCTCAACGGCAGAACCAAGCCTATCCAACAAGTGGCCAACAAAATTAAACAACTGCAGATCCTCT
>Ga0307511_10002389_pt1 | contig 19638 bp, 29 predicted proteins | sample 13_EM_MG_FD_200266 | JGI IMG/M metagenome (GOLD analysis project Ga0307511, IMG submission 200266) | Populus trichocarpa ectomycorrhiza microbial communities from riparian zone in the Pacific Northwest, United States - 13_EM | ecosystem: Host-associated > Plants > Roots > Unclassified | place...
TTTGCATTGTACATTCTATTTAATGTTTCCTGCATTAGAGGTAGTGGATATTGATACTTTACCATAATTTCATTCAGTGCTCTCTAGTCAATGTCTATATACAGCAAGCCATCCGAGTTATTTATAAATAGTACTTGGTGTTTAGCAACCGATGAGATATGTCAGATAAAATTTTTGTTGAGGTTTCCTTTAATATATTTGTTAGGGCTTCTAATTTTGTATAGGACATACTCTATAATAGACTGTAGGGGCGGGTCTTGCCATCCAGTAGGGGAATTGTATAGTTATATAGGTGGTGTGGGGGCAAATTCTCTGGAACTTTCTTTTAGAACACTTTGATGAATTCATGGAATTTGTTATAAACTATGTATTTCTACTTCTCCTTTATCTAAGTTTAATAGATTACTAGGTTTACTTCATATGTTGAAATGGCAAAGGCTGGCAATCTTTTCCTTTATGTAAGGTATGCAAGTGCCACAGCTCTAATAAAAGTAATCTTGACTGGCTTGAGGGTTGCCACATTGGTACAGGAATCCTTTCAGTACATGCTAGGTTCTTCCATATATACTACAAATGTATTCAGGTATTTAGGTAGTTGTAGTAGTGCACAGAGTCATCTGACATGTATTTGTTAGTTTCCCCAATGATTCTGGTAGTAGTGGCTGTCGAAGGTCATAGGATAGGACCTAAAGTTAATAGTTACATTAGACATCAAGAGACAGGGAATGGCAAGGACAATAAGGTATTTGAGTTTAGTTATGAATAGAGGAAGATTTTCAGTATGGTCTCTGATAGTGTGGTCCTCAGTCCGAATTTTCCCCAATTCGGACCAACAATATTCATTCGGTAGCCGAATTGTCACCCTTCAAACCCGATTCATTTCGGGTTTCCACTCTTTATCTACCGATTCCCTTCGGTTCGCTATAATCCGAATCACCTGAATTTCAGTTAATATTTCCCAAAATTCTCAATATTCGCAATTCCCCGAAATACGTGCGAATATTTCCCTAGTCCTTACCCTTTCTTTATTCCCTTGTTTCGCTTGTCCACATCACACACCTCCCACTCAATACCACAGTTTGGAACAACTAGACTAACCTTCCACAACTTCTCTCTTGTTTTACTCTCGGTCACCAGTCCTGGGTTCTTGTCACGGGTTCTTTTTCTTCGTGAACCTCTATGCATATTTATATTCTACATTATTCCTCTAATATCATACATGTACTCCAGGCACATAACTAGTATCCCCGTGTAGAAACTCCACTAGCGAATACAACCCTTTGGCCATGCCGACCCGTTTTCACGGGCCATTGTCACAGGTCTTGTCACAGCTTCTTGTCACTACTGGTTCACGCTCTCACAGCTATCTTTTTCACCTTCACATCTATCCCATTGTAATACCCTGTACTCAAACATAATACCTACCCCCAAAATACACATAATCTCCTTCAAAAAATACATAAATACAACTAACCCATCCCCCAACCGACCAAACCAGTCCCTCCATCCCACAATCCTAAATAAACGAACTAAAAAAACAATTACATCCCATTCTAATCCCTAACCACACGGCCTACCGATATTCTATCTCAGTTATATCCTTCCTTCCCTACCTTTTCCCCTTTCGGAGCTGAGACTCTCTATTGGGAAGGTCCTTATAGTCGTATTTCGTCCCTCCAGTTGCCCCATAATTTGCTGACCCATTGTATAGTTCCACTGTACGTATTCTGTCCAAAGTTTTGAAATCATCGATCATGCCAGTGCTGCGCTTTACATGTAATGCAAAGTGATTGGCCACTGCTTCTCTTTTACTTTACGCTCTGGACACATGAGAGGCATACTACCTATAAGTCAGATATTTCATCACATAGTTTTCAGCTTCCATCTGTAGTGCATGGACTGCGTCCGGAGATATGCGCGTAATTTTCTCAATTCCTGGAACTGGCAGCACATTTTGTGCACTGATATTTTGTACCATCTCCCTGCATACCTTGCTGAATGTAAGGTGAGGGATAAGGAAACCGGTCCCTGTCTGGTACTTTTTAACCTCCTTCAAAAACTTTCCTATCCACCATCTTCTTAGTTATACCCTGGCTTACGAATCATGAAAGGTGTAAAACTTACTGTGGGCTGTTCCTTTGCAAGGCTTCTTTGGCTATTATGGTGGTGGTGGTGGTGATGGGCGTGGTGGTGGTAGTGGTGATGGTGCTACTTGTTGTTGTGGTGGTTATGATAGTGGGTCTAGTTGGAATGGTTTTGGCAGTGGGTCTCATTGGCGTGCATTTCGTGGAGGGGTGCTGGCTCCCCTAGGACCCACAATTGTCTTTCATACGCGACCTGGAGGGGTGCTGGTTCGCCTGGGACCCACAATTGTCTTTCTTACTAGGCCTGGAGTTGATTGCATTGTGTTAACTTTGGAATAGGATGGTTCTCATAGTGCTAGACGGGATGCACAGGTAATAAAGTTGCAAAGGTTTAGTGAATTCGGTGAATTTTATGCACTATGACAAACAAAGCAAACAAGCAAACAAGCTAACAGCAACCGGAACCGAAACAAAGACTGTGAAACAAACAACAAGATTCTACTCAGCAACAAAGGCTTTATGTTAGTATATCTCCACAGGAGATAAAGTAAGGAATTGGAATCAAAGGTGGAATGGGTTGAAATAAAGAACAGAAACAAACTTAGGATGCCCGCGATCCCGAGATCCTACCCTCCCGCAGCTCTCTGTTACCGCTTCCTAAGCATTTCCAAATATGGGCGACGTGCTGCCTCGGCAGAATTGATGCCAGAATATTCCTTATCCTCCTCATCGTCATCTGAGTGTTGTAATAGCTCCTCAACTTCCGTTTCATTTGGGTTCGCATACAGCTCATATATTGAGTGTCGGTATAGCTTAGGCGCTTGGGAATTCTCTTCTTTCCGATCAGAGTCTGACCCTTCCCCATTCTCATTCTCAACCTCGGTGACATTGGTGTCCGCAGAAATAGAACTCCCGTCTGAAGGTAGGCTATTGTCTTCATCCACAGTTGTTTTATAGCCTAGGTAGTCTAGCTCATCTGCATCCGGTTACATGCTTCAGATTAGCATTATCTTTAGTCCAAATTTGAAAAATGGACCTTACAGGCTCTTCTTCTGTAACTGGGGCACTGCCACTCCCGAATACGGTTTCAGCTCTGTTGTTATCATCTTGATCATCGGCTGTTGCCGAATCTGTCCACTCTATCGACACAATATTGGATGCACGATTGATTGAATACATGGGTATATAGTCGTTTCAATCAAATCCTAGAAAAGGGGGGTTAACTATCCGCACCTCCTAAGAGTTTCAACTTGGAGATACCTTCCATATGTTTTCGGGACCTATCTCAAAGTTAGGCATCGCCTGGTCAGCTGCAATACTCAATAACCGCCGTTGTGTGCTTTCATACAATGCTTTCCATTCATTCCAAATATATATATTCCCCTGATATAGTCAAATCATGATATATTCATTCATTACCTCCTTATACCTACCCTGCTCAGTATTAGTGAGTTGGCTGGATCCATGGTGTGCCAATAGGACGTTTTACAAATTCGGCTGCCTCTGGTGTTGTAATACCAGCTCGCTGAGGCCCGGAATTGTCTTGCCTGAGGGTATCCTTGAGGCGAGCTAGAGCTAAGGGTGGGCTTCTCAAACTGGTTCTATTGGATCTATTAGAAACTGTCTTTCGATTATTTGACTTGCCGTGTCCAGGAATTGCTCCTCCAAATTCCACCTCGTCATCTTATGGTCTTCCCTGTGGGGCTCTGACTCTCTCCAGCTTGGTTCTTGGTAATCTGTAGACTGGAGGTGGTGGGGTTTTGCGCATTATACTCCTTATAGGCGGCATCTTTAGCATTAAAAGTGTTAGGCTGCTGTATCTAGTCAGATACCCGTGACAAGATTGGTGCCCATAACAAGATTGATGCCTGTGACCTTATTGTTGCCTGTGATAAGATTGGCGCTCATGACAAGATTGGTGCCCGTGACACTATAGAGAGCAGTGAGAGAGAATGAAGGACGTTGGCTCAGGGATTCAGGCATGTATAAAATAGGATGAAGGACAGTTTCTCAGAGCCGATTGGGATCTTGAAGAGAGGGTGGGCAATCTAAATAGTTCATGTGCTTGTCCGATTGGTTAACTAGCTGAAGAGTAGAATAAAGACATTCGCCACGAGACAATTCAAGCTCACTAAGGTACTGGTATTGAGGTGAACAAAGACATACAGTTCTGTAGGCCACAAGTGCTATTCGCTGGTCCAACAAAATAGGTATGTACCGTGCTAAAATTAGCACGTTAGTCCTGGTTTAAGAATCTAAACCACCATATTGACTGATACAAACTTGCATGTCTTAATCCCAATCTAATACAAGATCGCAAGAAGTACATCCCATCTAGTCTAGCACCTACTATCAATGCATCTTAGCCAGTTTAAATGTACAAACAAACTATTTGCACAACATTACCTGTTGCATTTTTTTGTACTGCAGCATCGTATAGGTCCCAACACCTCCCCTACTGCAATTCATGGGTCAACAGGATTGACTTTTTTTTAAAAAAATAATCCTGTATGTCGATTCAGCCTAGTGTCATGTGGTAGGGTGGGATGAGAGGGACTAGGGTATATTAGTATTAAGCAGTGATCTAGCTGTCTGGTTGGCACGACTACTCCTTTGTCTTAGGTGTCAGAGAAATTTATTATTGAAAAAACCCCTGATGATAGTACATGAGACAGAAAACTCCAGTGAGACTAACTATCACAAGCTAGGCTATCTCATTGCCTATTGACCTATCAATCACTATAAGGAATCCAAAAATTATTCCTCATGTTATCTACATTTATTAAATAAAGAAATCAAGAAATAACTATATGCCTAAAGCATCCATCTCATTTATGGCAGACCATACTCAATCCCGATCCATTTTGACAACTCGAAGTAGATGCCATTACCAATCTGCAACCGAGTGATCTGCAGTGGGTTCCCCAGGTGCACTTGTACACAACAGTTGCTGATCCCTGCCAGCAGCTATTCCTGTTCCCACATAGCATTTGGACACTGTTCAGTGGCGTGTCTATATCGGTTATATGCAAAGCATTCAAAATAAGCTTAAAAGGGGAGAGTGAGTACTCATGTACTTCGACCTAGGTGCAATATCCTTAAGTCATCATCCATTTGGTTACTAGCATGTGAGGAACTACTGCAATTAGTAAGATCTATATGCAATAATTTGCATAATAGAGGCCACTTCGGATTGGCAGTAAATGATCTGATTTCTGGTGGCCTGTTATGCTTCGATATTTAGCGTAGGTGTTGGCTCCATTGGATCTGGAACATCTACCTTGGTAACCCAACTATATCAATAATATCACCACAACAATTGACCTGCATTCGAGAATTAGGATGCCATATCACTAGATTATAAACCTGCGATAATATGCAATCCAGGTGAGGAATTCGTTCGTAGATAGTCAAAAGCTAGACAATAAAGATTCGAATAGGAATTAACTAACATCACAATGGCCAGACACTTACCGAACAATGGGTGGGTACTTCACAAACACTCCAGCACAACGAGAGCATATTGCTATTGGGATACTCACCTTGATACTTTATTAGGAAATTCCCAAACATACCGATCTAAAACAGATCACATAAGGGTTAATCATCCAGATTGGTCTCATCCCAGTAAGGATTTTCCATAGGTTCACATTGCTGGGCCCAGCTATGCTCAAGCAAAATGTCCCATCCAATCCAAACGAGGCACAGGATTTCATAGATGTCATTTTGTTCAGGACCTTACTCAAATTGTACCTCAGCTAATCGCATTCCTGCATTCTGGATATCATTCGGGTTGTGGATAACCAATCGAAGTGTAATTTCATCAAACTTCATGGATGTGTCGCTGACAGTGAGCTTGCTATCTGATTCTGTCTGATGCTGATTCCCCCTCATTGTTGGAATATGCTGGATATTCTAAAAACTTGATTACTTATACGGTACACATGTATATACTTTCAATGGATTAAATTAGGCCCGTAGAATTGTAACCAGCATAAGGTAAAGGCGCTCTAGACATGTAAAAGCCAGCTGGTAGAATACGGTTGAAAGTACAGTGATATACTATGGTACATTGGATAATACTTCCCCATCACAGTCATTTACGGACCTAAGGAACCCCATATGCTGGTAACAAAGTCATGCTCATGACAAATTCATGCTTGTGATAAAGTCATGCCAGTGACAAATTCATGCCCATGATAAAGTCAAGCCCATCACAAAGATATGTCTGTGGCAAAGGCATACCCATGATAAATTATACCTGTGATATCTATCTATGTAGGAGGGCAGTATAATCGCCTTAATAAGTAGGGCCATGATTCCCAAAATTACGTAGCATACCATATATCTATCTCTGTACACATTTCATTATAAACCCCCAGTAATGCCAGAATAATTTCTCAAATTGAGATATCATCACATAACCAATCCACTCAAATTATATAATTCACTAGTACCTTTTAACTACCAATATTATTTTATCATGGAATCAATCACGGAACCTCAAGTAACAAGCGTTACTATAGCTCTCTCAAAGCAAATCCTCCGTTGGACGGGCTATGAATTCAACGTTAATGCCCCGACCGAGTTTGTGAACTGTGGGAGATGACAACTTGAGCTCAAGAGATATACCGTAATCTGAAAAAGGAGCCTGCATCACGAGATGGTAGATATTGCAACCCCAAATGTACATCAAACAATCGGTTAGCAAAACAGTGGGAGCACTATGATCAATGCACATATATGCAGGATGGAAAACCATTCGTGTATTGCTTGGTTTGTAATGCTACATTACAGCATCCCAGAGCCTTCAAAGTTGGCACTACCCACCTTGCTACCTATATGAAGTCCGCCAAATGCTGTGCCAGGACTGGAAAGCCCCTATATACAATACAGGAGCTCTTAACCAAGGTTAGTATAGTGAATTCACATATCCACTGAGGATAATCTTGCAACAGAAGAGCCCGAACGGGTCAACCGAAGCCCCCGTATAGGGATTCTTAACTGAAGCACCCCACACCCAAATAGTGAAAACGGTAATCAGGGCCAATTTAGCATTCCGGATAGTAGAACAAGCACAATTTTGCCGGTTAATCAACGTCTTACGTACTAACGTGGTTATTCTATCATCAAATACGCTACACTGCTCAATTCATGACTATGCCATGGGATTCATCATGGAACTCAAAGAGATCATTCCCCATACTGTGAAGGTCCACATTGTAGAGAATACTTGTACATCCCCAAATGGACTGACATTCACAGGGACCACCGTGCATTTTCTGGATGCTGAGTGGACTCTGCATAAGGAAGTAATAGGTTTTCAGGCATTAGGGGGAGCGTCCCACACAGGGAGATTCTTGGCGGAGAAATTAACTGAGATACTAGGCCAATTTGACCTAGCGCAATGCATGGTCTCCTTGGTAACAGAGAATGCCTAATCTAACCGTGGGCTGGCACGTGAACTCCAAGAAACAGTGCTGGTATCCAAGTGGAACTCAGAACAATATCATTTACCTTGTTTTACTCATGTTATAGAACTGGCCAGTAAAGCATTCATGGAAAACCTTAAATAATAACCGACAAATGAAGCCTTTAACAACAACCCAGAACCTGCAATCGGCATACTGCACAAATACCCAGCCTGTTCCTTTAGGCGCCCTATCATGAAAGTAAGTGAGCAAAGGCTATTATGGCACACATCCAATGCTAACTAGGCTGGGTTAGATAGGTATCAAAAGCAGTCACTACGAGTCCTGCACGACTAGAACAATTCAAAGGACTCCAGGATGAGAACTAAATCCAACGTGTTGGCTTGCTGCAAGATGTCAAAACACACTGGAATTCCACCTTTGACATGCTAGTTCGAGCATGCATACTAAAACATATCATTGAACGTAGGATTAGCTAGAAGCACCGGTTTGCCTCTTTTCATCTAACGGAAGATAAATGGCGACAAGTTGATCAAGCTATCAGTTTCCTCAAGCCGTTCTATGACTACACACATGATGTATCCACCAGCACAAGGGGCACAATCCACAATGCGCATTTTATTTATAATGATGTCTTTGACCACATTGGTCGCCACCGTCGACAACTTCAAAAACTCCTAGATGAGCCTTGGATCCCTAGGTTGTTGCATGCATCAAAAGCAAGCAAAAGAGTCCTTCATAAGTATTATTCAAATACTACTCAGAAAGAGTTTATCTACAACATCACATCTATTTTGGATCAATATAAAAAGTTGTCAATATGTGACTCTTGAGGTAGTGTATGAATCCAAGATCCTTGGATGCAGGTGGGTAACACCAGTACAGTTCCATATACAGATGTTTACTGGTAAGCTACACTGCTTGATAATCTTTATACCCGTTCACAATGAATTTCTGTCCTGGAAACAGTTGTCTAGTCCTCCACCCAGTGAATGACTTGGATTAGGACCCAATTTGAGGACTTTTATAAGACCAACTACCAGCATCACTTAAAATCCCAAGATCCGTGATATCTGCAAAGAAATTTTGGCGCCGTGATGCCTTGCTGTGGCGCCCTGACAGCATCTCTTTTTCCCGTGCCTCCAGTGTCTCTAGTGGCACCCTGGACGTCCCCTTCTGGCTCATTACTCCTCGTGCCTCCAGAACGCCGCCTTCCGGCTCATTGCCACTTGTGCCTCCCCTACGTTCCTTTCTGGCTCATTGCCCCTCGTGCCTCCTGAACGCTCCCTTCCAGATCATTGCCACTTGTGCCTCCTGTACTTTCCTTTCTAGCTCATTGCCCCTCGTGCCTCCTGAACGCCCCCTTCCGGCTCATTGCCACTTGTGCCTCCTGTACTTTCCTTTATAGCTCATTGCCCCTCGTGCCTCCTATACGTCCCCTTCTGGCTCACTGCCTATTGTGCCTCCTGTATGTCATTTCCCAGCCCATTGCCACTTATGCCTCCTATATGTCCCCCTCCCGCTCATTGCCCCTTCTGTCTCCTGTCAGTCCTTTCTCCGCTCCTGGCCACTGGTGCCTCCTGAGTCCCTTTCAAGTTCTCCGGCCCATGGGTGTCACTTCTCCTGCTTGGTACGTTTCTGGTCCCTTACATCTTTCCCTTACGGTACCACCTACCCCTACTCGCTTGACTCTACGACACTCCTCCTTATCCTCTCCTTCCATGTTTCAATTCCCACACACGTTCATCACTGGATCTCCATGTTCTAAGCCCACTATTGTAATGATATATTTCTTTATTTCACTACCATACAATTAAGACCCTCCTCGCGCTGCATCATTCACCCACAGTTCGATTCCTCAATCGTAGAGCTCATTTCATGAATTCTGATCTATCCGATTGTTTACCAGCCACAGGCTGTCTTGTTTCAACCCTATCAGATGAGCCATCCCTTCTATGTCTCCTATCAGCACAATCCGTAACTTCCGCCCTGCATTTCACGCCCCATATGTACCATTCCTTCCCCCCCACCTGGTTTGCTTGAGCCCCGCAAAGAAAGTAATGACACTAGAACTACCTCATGCATCATGTCAATACGATCCCGCACGCTGAAGAGCCCCTCAAGTTTGCCCGCAATCTTCCCATCCAGTTCCCCATTAGCCGCCTTTGTACGCCCTCTGTGTCGCATCCATACCCAATCAGCCCATGGCTTACCGAATCTCCGGAATGGCTTCCCCGCTGTCCACCAGACGTTGTGTGTCTGTATACCCTTGGCTTGAAATTGTGCCACCGGCACTGTAAGCTTCATATAAAATAGAGTCGGGAAACGTGCGACCTCTGCTTGACTCACTGCGCCTACTGCAAGCCCCCTGAGGTATTCATAGAAGTGCTGTATAAGCTCAGGAACCATTAGCATTTCTGCAAGCCTATCCATTGGCGTCCCTTCCGGACCATTCGAAGCTTGTTTACCCCCGAATCTTGCATATTTAGAGTTGCTTGGGAGCATTGGGCTCTCGTCTGGCTCCTTGGCATCTTGGGTCGGCTTGCTGCTGTCCTGTGTTCTGACCTCATCAAGGATTTCGCAATCCACCTGATACTCACGACTCCAAACCTCAATGTTCAATTCCCTTATCCTCAACACATGTTCTCTAGTGATGATATCGAGGATTTGGTCAGTTGGATTCACGTGGTTAGATCTCCTATCCGCATCCTTTAAAGGCTTGTGCAGCGCCTCCGTCACCTCTGTCGAGTACTGCGGGGGGCTCCCGAAGTCTCTTATCTGAGTGTTATAGTTTGACAGCAAATGTATCTTAGGAAAGTTGAAATCGGCTTGTGGGAGGACTTCCTGTACCACTTGTTGTCTCTCTTGCCATTCTTCCGTAGCCATATTTTTCCGTTTTGTGGTACTAAGTTGGAAATATTCCTCCAGTTTACCCTGACATGCTTCACGTTATTCAACTGCCAGCTCTCTCGAGGCCTCTTTTGCGCTCTGATGGTCCTTTTTTGTAGCTCGAAACTCACTGAAGACATGGAGGTTTGCGTGGAATTTTCGGAGATATTGATCCATATAGCCTATGGTCTGCGGTGTGTAACTACTGTATTGTGCCATAAGACAGAAGTTGGTAATATATCATACACAACGGATCGCTTTCTTACTGTCTCCTTTCGCCGCTGCTAAGAGACTGGCGGTGTCTGTTATCAGATCATATAGAGCCGCTGTGAAGCAAGCCAATATTACCCAATTAAGCCACCGCATTTCAGTTCCACTCCACATCGTTATCTATCGATAACGCTTTTGAGGTGCTTGGTATCCTGGGTATGGTGGGATCTGTTCCCAGATCTTATCAAACACCTCCAAACAGTGGTATTTGCTAAGAAACTGCTCGATCCAGCTCATCAGATGCTTTAGTATCCCGAGGAGAATATTGTGAAGTATGTTACCATGGACTATCAACGGGGGCTGGACTCCTAGGACTCACAACTGTACCCACAGCGCATTTTCGACTAGCTTGATGCCTGCATCCCCCAACCTACTCACATCTTAGCCATACTCTGAATACATTCTTTTACATTCTTACTCACCTTTCCATATTTCCTGCCAGAAAAAGACTCTCATAAGCTGCGTGATCATGCATTGCAAGTGGGTTTTTTGAGAGTATTCCCAGTTCTTGTGGACTTGCAATGCAAACAGGACATCGATTGGTCTTAATACTATGAATATTGACATTTTCCATGTTGTCGGCCAGCCAGGTGGAGAGAACTAGGATGCACTTCCTAACCCTGCTATCCCCACATAGGATGTCTACCCCTCCTGCCTGCTAACTTTATTAGTTGACGCCGTTGCACCTCCATAGGATTGTATACGTAGCTTGAATAGCTTTGTTAATAGCAACAGGATATGCGCAATAATCTTGTGCTGTATACTGGAAGCATCACACTCCTGATCCTTAGCTGAGAAGCCAGCAACCTTATTGTTCTGTTTGGGGCCGACCGAGAGAAGCCCGACTAAGATCCACGCTTGTGATGATGGCTTATTCCGAAACTCCGAGCGGATATTCCCAATGCTCATGAACAAGGGCCATAATTTCTTGTCCCCGGAGAAATTCGTGAGGAAAGTTTAATCATACGTGAGAAGCACAGGTACAAGCGTTGAGCCAACTGGCAGCGTCTTCTACTGTCTTCTTAGCACATGCTCTTATACTAGGAGGAAAGGCTTCGTACTTACGTCCTCCACCACCAATCACCAGTATGCATATCTGTATATACCTGGTTATATTCCTCATAGAATTGCTGTTTAGTTGCAAAAACCAGATGTTCGGCATAGGCTCGTTGCCGCAGTAGATACTGAATCGTATCTTCGACATCCCTGTAATAGAATATAAAGCCTTGTTGAAGGTGGAAGTCGACTGTGCCTTAGATCCAACTAGGCTGATCTATCATTGCACGCATTTTATTTCTTCACATATACCCTGACTGAAAATGGACCCCATGGGCGTCTGGTAACAGACTTGCCTTGAAAAACCGATTTATATTTGTTAAGTAGGTTTTGCTTTCATAGAAGAACTTAGCAAGCTTGTATTCATATGTACTCTGGAAAGGCAATATCGGGTTGAATTGAAGCCGCAGCAGATCATCCAAAGCTCTTGTCGCTATTATCTTTCCCACCTCATACTCTGCTGGGAGAAATTCTGTAACTGGCCCACCACCCTCAGCTTTTGGGATTGCTTTCTCACCACGTGTATCTGGATCTAATGGTAGGTCCCAAAAGTCAGAATTTTGTCTCCCTTCAGTTCTTTGTTCAATGTTTGGAAGTCACTTACTACTCTCTGGTTCCACATCCAGAGAAATCTTAGCATCCTGGCCTCCTTGCTCACCACGAGTATTGGGATCTAATGGTGGATTTCAATAGTCAGCATTTTGTCTCCCCCCAGTTCTTTATTTAATGTTTTGAAGTCTTTTACCACCCTCTGGTTCCACATCCAGAGAAACCTTAGCATGCTGGACTGCTTGCTCACCACGAGTATCGGGATCTAATAGTAGATCACAAAAGTCAGAATTTTGTCTCTCTTCACTTCATTGTTTAATGTTTTGACGTCTCTTACCACCCTTTGGTTCCACATCCGGAGAAACATTAGCGTGCTGGACTGCTTGCTCACCACGAGTCTCGGGATCTAATGGTGGATCCCAAAAGTCAGAACTTTTTCTCTCTTCAGTTGTTTGGTTGATGTTTTGAAGTCAGTTACCGCCCTCTGGTGCCACATCCAGCCTGCTAAACTTCGATCCTGTCTCAAAATGACTGAGGAAGCCAGACAACAGAGCCCTGGTCTCTGCAGGTCGCTTCTGGGATTTTGAGGGTATGTCCTCTACCACAACGGAAACAGAACATCGCCGCTTCTGCCAGCCAGGCGTTCTCACAGGTACCATGAAGTTTGGATAGGGATGTGGTGTCTCCTCGTGGTCTCCGACAGGTTGGTCGAGTGCAGTTACTGACACTGTAGCAGACTCCGGGTGATTTTTTCGTAAGTGTCTGGTATAGTTTCCAGCTTTACTGAATTCAAAGTGACAAAACTGACAATGCAATCTGAATGTCATCTTAACGTGATGAAGGTGCGGTTCGAGGCGACTCACCGTTCTTTAACTATCTCAAATTGTACAGGCTCCAGTGTATCCCTCGTGTCCTTGTTGGCAATGTTCCAAATAGGGGGCAAAGTCGGACAGCATCTATCGCTGACACTGGCAGAAGTTGCCAGTCTTGTGGGCACCGGGTTCTCGTCGTGTAGTCTGGTCGGCACGACCACTCTAGTCTGGTTCGACCACTCCTGCGGAGCTTGTCGCATAACAGGGGTCTCCTCTAGTCTGCTCTAGTCTGGTTGGGACGACTGCTCCTATGTGGTTCTGTGGAGGAGTCTTTTCTAGCGGTCCTCCAACCAGGAACGGCTAGTCGCGTACGTCAAGGGTCTAGCCACCTGATGGTTAGTCTGGTTGCACAACGGCTTCCAAGTTAACTCGGTCACGTTACTAATATGGCGGACTGGGCTAGGCAAGGAGTCAACTTGGCTAAACAAGCTGCACGGATCTACATAGTCTGTAGTCTGGTTGGCACACATAGTCTGCATGCACGTATCTTCTTAGTCTGGCTGCACTAGTCTCACAAGCCACTCGTAGCGGTCGCAAAGTGCACGGGTGCACTCGGTTGCACAACCCAACCAGACCAGCACAACCCTAGACTCGCACAATCCCACCTGGAGTTAGTCTGGCTGGCACGACGGCTTGGTAGTGCGGGTCAAGTTGCCAAACTAGGTTCGCCTCAAGCTGTGCGAACTCTCCAAAGCTCCTCCTGTACCATACTAAGCTTCTCGCAGTATAGTCTAGTTCTCACAGTTGGACTACCGAAGTCCAGACAAAGAGGGGTATTGCCCAATACAGTATATAGTGCAGCCACACAACACAGAATCCAGTAGCTTAGAGATATGTTGTACATGTTTGCTGAACACTGGTTCTCTGTGTCCTCAATAACTAGTTGTTTCATCGAACACATACCTAATGTAGGACTGCAAACATCCGAGTCGCAATTCCTGTTAACTGTATTAGGCCGAAGCCGGATAACCGCTTGCCTTCAAATGCATGATAGTGAAATTTTCTTCAATACAGAGCAAACAAAGAACCTCAGACAACACCCTGAGAAGGTCTCTATATATACAGGTTAATAATGCCAATTGCTTTCTTTCTTTCTTTCTCACAAACCTCACCACTCCACGCAACTGGACGGTTATAACGTATGTGCCCTAATATGAGCCCCCCGAAAGGACTCAGAAGACTGCGTGCCGTACTATATACCTATACCAAAAAAAAAATTGTTACACTATAACTCCATCACCCCACGCAGCCAGCCAGTTTTGAGCCCCCTGCGTATTTGTCTAGGTAAGAGCGCGCCGAAAAGAGTTAGAATGGGACTTGCGGTGTACTAATGCATACTCTAGGTACAATTAGTGGTGCTCAGAATTGCCAGGTATAGATAAGACTCCATTTACATATGTGCAAATAATGTTAATGAATGCCTAAGAACCCACTTATGGCATACCAGAAAAGGAAGCTGGTGGAGACAAGTCCCGTTAGTGACGGAGGTGATGCGGCAGGCGACCCCGGTGTCGATGATGACTACGGCACTAAGAAATACGCCAAGGTATTGTGTTTTTATGACGAAGGCATCCCCAGGACCCTTTATCAGATCTGGCGACCGGCTATGCAACGTGCAATGGCCGAGTTTAGTGTATATGGACCTGGGGAGAAAGGTAGGGGCCGATTTGCTAGGTTTTGTGAATGGGGTGCCGCGCACCCGGTCATGGCCCTCCGGAGGCAGATCAATTATAACGAGCAATCTTGTCGGAGTGCGCTAAATCAGCTGAAGCAGGACGTGGCAAAGAAGGTCCGAAAATCCAGGCAGGCAATGTGGGAGGCCATTGCCGACGCACGAGCCGCAATTTCTGCAGATAATCCCAATATAGCAATTGAGCCAGTGGATCGGCTACCAGATATGGGCGCTCCCACAGCGGAGCCTGCGTACATGCCAGCTAACCAGGGGTCTACTAAGGCGAGAACTGAGTCTGCCGCAGAGAGGCAGAGGGTGGCTGCGTGAGCAGCAAGGCTAGATGCTACCCCTGTTCGAGAACGAGCCCCAGCAAGACCCCTTGCAGTACCGGTAATTATTCCGCCACCAGTGCCAGGCAGGCGCGGTCGCAAACAGCCACTTGCTGCCAAGGAGCCTCCTCCGGCTCCCCCTCCGGCTGCCTCTCCGGCACCCACTCCCACACCACGTCTCGGTCCCAAAAAGCGTCCTGCCCCGGCTCCCACACAGTCTGCCACTCCCGCACCACATCTCACTCCCAAGAAGCGTCCCGCCCCGGCTCCCATGCAGGCAACCACTTCCACCCCAAGTTCCACTCCTAAAAAGCATCCCGCTCCGGCTCCCATTCAGTCTCCCACTCCCCCACCATGCCTCGGTCCCAAAAAACGCCACACTCCAGCTCCCACGCAGTGTCCTACTCCCGCACCACGTCTCCCCTAAAGGCGTCCCGCTCCCGCTCCTACACAGTCTCTCACCCCCACAGCACATCCCACTCCCACGAAACCTCTTGTTGAAAAACAGCCCCTGTATGGACAACAACCACCACCCCAGAGACCCCCGCCAGATGCAGGCAGACCCCCGGCTGGGCCAAGGGTCCCAATGGCAGGGGTACCAGCTGGAATGACTGGTGGCCCCTTAGCGTTGTCCGTGTGCAGACAGCCAAATTCTGTCGGTTGGGCACCAGTCGAAGGAGGTCCTCCGTTGACGCTGCGAGTGCATATAATAATGCCAAAGCAGCATGGCCTGGACCCCCTGTACGGGGGGTGGGTGTTCACCTCCACCACCATTTCTGCAATGGTGGTATTGGATTTGCATAGCATGGTCGCAGTGGAGGCAGCAGCTACCCCGTACATCCCTGCAGGCTGGGTTGTGAGGTTCCTGTACATCATGGACGTGGGTGGAAGGTTCTTGCACCTGGTAATGGACTATGTGCTTACGATGATAATTATGGCACACCAGGGTCCCCACTTGCTAGACTTCCAATTGGAGCTGGCTCCAATGGTACCGTTACATACGCTTGGTGCTACAGGGCTAGCAGCGTCCCCGACTGAGCCAGCTTCCTTGAAGAGTGCGGTCCCAAAACTTTCCAAGCCAAAGGGCAAATCAACTACCAAGGGTACAGTTACGGACAAGGATGGAAAGGCTGCCAAAGGTACAATGGTAGGCAAGGTTGCAAAAGTACCCAACGTGAAGGGTGCAATGCTGGCGTTAGTGGAGGAGGCAACACTAGCCAAGGAGGTAAGACCTGCCAAGCCGCCAACGGGAGTCAAGTGTCCTGAGCTAGGAATAGGGGTCAAGAGTACACCAGCCACCATGACTTCTTCGCCTGTCAAGGGTCCGACGGCACCTAACCTAGCTAGGACTAAATGAGTTGGGAAGGTAAGCAAACGGGGACCAGCTAGCAAGAGAATACCAATCGCCAATACACTCAAGGAGAAACCGGTTGCCAAGCCTGTTGCGGCTGCCAGAGGTATCCCAGTAACCTGGAGTGAACAGGGTACACAAGCTGCACCAAGGCTAGCGAGTGGAACGGAGGAGGCAGGCCGTCCCAGCGGCCAAGGGCTGTCTCTTGCAGGATCTGGGGAAGATTCCGGTAGGCTAAAGCGGGTATTGCCGGAAAGTTGGCTCGGAGGCGGCTCGGGTGTTACGAGGAGCACTAAGCAGGCGATTGCAAGGAGAAGAGGGAGCCGTGTGAAGGCTGGTAAGTGAATATATAACCTAATTGAAGAATCGCACTAACTGCCTGTGCAAGGTACAATCGGTCAGGGTCAGGCACTGACAATTGCGGATAATGCCGATGAGGGTGGGGATTTGGGTACGGGTGATGAGCGTGGCCATGGGGATAATGATCAAAGCAAAAGTGAGGGAACCGTAGGCAATATGGGGGAGGATGATGGGAATGAGCGAGAGGGTGATGTGGAGGAGCTAGCGGAGGAGGCAGGGGATGAGCTAAGTGATTCGGTGGAGGAATCGGAGGAGCCAGCGGAGGTACGTGCTGAGGTGTATGTAGTAGAACCAGCGGATGAGCCAGCGGATGAAGAGGACGATGTAGAGTACTACAATAGGGACGGTAGCGGCAATAGCGGCCATGAAGGGAATTGAGGCAGGACTTGCAGGAGTGTGGGGTGGATTTCATTTTCATTGTTGTATGTTGATAGGGGATCTCGGAAATTTTGTGTATGGTTAGTGTGGAACTTTTTTGGTGGGGTTAGTCTCAAGGGATGTCTGGGGTCTCGGATAGTTTGGTAGGCCTTTCAAGGGTGGTTGGGTCTGTTTTCTAGGCCTGTTTGGATCGGAGGTGGGATTGATGGGGCCGGATGAATAGCCTAGATGTGGTAATGAGACTGGAATTGTTCGGACTCAAACAGCTAGACTACTACATACAGGCAGCACAAGGCCAAACCGTGCACAACGACAGGTGGTAATACAAAAGTAGGCTCAATCCACACCGAGTGTCTTCATACTCTACAAGGAAGTTAGGGAATAACAGGTTCTAACAGGGGCTTTAATCATACCTACAGAATCCTCGCATGTACTACGGAAGTGTTTGATTCCTCTACTCCAGGGACTCTCTGCCACCCCAGTTTCACCTTCACCCCAGGTTCTTGTCCATCTCAGGATCTTCTCTATATCAAGATTTTCAGCATCCACGCGATGTCTCGAAAGAGCAAGGGTAAAGAAATCGCACCTCTCAAGCGTCGGGCTTCAACCCACGACCTAAGGAAGTTCTCCACAACGGTTGAGAATGCCAATGGGTCCTCCTTGTTCAGTGCAGTTATCAAATTTTCTTCCGGTTCTTCCGCCAAATACACCCCTGCTCAGGAAGTCACGGAAGGAATGACTAGTAAGACACAGGCTACGGAAGCAGGTGAATCGAGTGTTGCATTAGATAATAGTCCTTCAGCAGCAACCATAGGATCGGGAAAGGACACCAGTGGTAGCCCAGCAGGGACACCAATGATAGTAAGTAATTCCAAGCCGAACAGTGGACCAGTAGCTGATTAGTATCGGGGCACATCTAGGGGATCCGCCGTGGGAACTTCAATGTCCAAAGGGAATGTTGAATCACCACCAGCAATTCCCCAGGGATCCGTAATGATACACGGATATGCTTGCAATGGGCTCAAGGAAAAAAAGAAAACAGGCACCAGGCGGAACCGACCCGTAACCCAGTTCTCGGGGGTCCGGCGAGATATGGTTGAATCGGTAGGCAATCGTATGGAGTATATAACTCTCTTCGATGTGCCATTCCCAGATGCACAACGTACGGAAGACATCCTGGATAAGCTATGGCGGGATGCAGAAAGGGAACAGGACAAGGATTATACCCGTTACAACAAGATTGATGCATATGTGAGTCACTGGGGGTTACATTATTTGCGAGATAGACACTGAGAGTGAGAATATAGCTTCGAAGTGTACAATACCGGATGCGGTCACACCAGGCTTATGAGGTGAAGAAGAATATTGCATTCTTGTATAAATTTGACCAGAATGCTTACCGAAAGTACATAGAGAAAAATGTGACTGAGTTGTTAAAGAGAGACAGGTATACCTGTGCAGGAAGCCATGGTAAGGTATGTGTAAATGTGGAGTAAAGTACGGAGGGGATCTGATGGCAAGTGATACAGACTTGGGGCTATGAGTTTGGAGTGGAAGAAGCAGGCAAGTTGATATACCACCAGTCTTTCAAAGGAACGAAAAAACTCTGGAATATCGATAAGGGATTCCTGAATACTATTAGTGGTCCCTTCCTGTACTTGATCTTGGCAGTCCTCTACAGTGTGCTCAATGCCTGGGAAACCGGGGAATGTTGGATTGCGGTCGACTTTAGCTATACCAATACACTCGGTGGGTCAGGGTATGATGAGGAGACTTCGCCGGGTTGCTAACATCTCCTAGATGTGTATAAACGACATTATGATCAGTAGCAATTCTACCCGACCCGAGTCCAAGAAATGCTGCTGACGGTTAAGTAGTGGGATATCGTCAAGAAACGGCGGAGCAAGGGAAAGAAGGTGAAGTTTGAGCAGGACAAAGCTTATCATGTGGACACGGAGGAGATAGAGGAGTAGGCCAAGGGCTTGGAAGGGGAACTAGAGAGTGCAGGTTTGGGGAAAACTCGCTCAAGTAGAGATGAGGAGGATGAAGGTAGCACCACCAAGTAGGACTTGTTGGTAAATGCGCAGGCGACTCGCGTAGGAGAGGAGGAAGATGAGGATAGTGATGAAGACAAGGAAAATGAGGAGGGATCAGAACCTGAAGAAGACACTAAGGAGAACCAAGAGTACTTTCGGTGGGAAATAGGTTACGAGGAGAGGTTGGAGCAAATGGCTAAAAGGCTACGAGACTGGGATGGGGAAAATGAGGGGATCTAGGAAAGGGGTGTGACGGCTGGGTATAGGGACTCTAGGGATATCATTGGTGGAAGGTCTATAGTGGTTTTTTTTTTTTTGGAGGGTATCTTGTCAGTCTTGTGGCCAGTTGTGTTAATGAAC
>Ga0307511_10002390_pt1 | contig 19634 bp, 15 predicted proteins | sample 13_EM_MG_FD_200266 | JGI IMG/M metagenome (GOLD analysis project Ga0307511, IMG submission 200266) | Populus trichocarpa ectomycorrhiza microbial communities from riparian zone in the Pacific Northwest, United States - 13_EM | ecosystem: Host-associated > Plants > Roots > Unclassified | place...
GGCCAGGACGGTGTAGCCGTCGTCGTAGCAGTACCAGGCGGCGTAGGTGCCCGCTGACAGCGAGAACGTGAGACTGCCGCTGCCGCCGGGCGCGTACTGCCAGGCGCTGGACGGCTGCTGGCCCGGCTGCACACCGACCGGGTAGATGCCGATCCAGTTCTTGGCGCTGACCGTCGCGGCCGGCGTCGAGTACTGGAACGTGCCCGGCGCGCCGGCGGACAGCGTGCTGCCGGCCGTTGACGCGGTGAAGGCGTCGTTGAGCGGCGTCGCGTAGCGGTCGTTGGCGGTGATCGCGGGCAGCCCGAGCGCCGCCTCGATGGTCCGGCCGGTGCTGTAGTGGTCGTAGCGGCTGAAGCTGGCCCGGCCGGCCGGGACCGTGCCCTGCGACCCGACGACGATCGCGGCCACCTGGTTGCCGGCGCCGGAGGCGTTCTCGTCCCACGTGACGACCAGCAGCGAGCGCTGCGTGGTCCACGCCGGCGAGTGCAGGACCGGGTCGAGGGTCTGCTTGAGCCAGCCGTCCTGGACCTTCAGGCTGGTGGCGCTGCCGTTGCCCGAGGCCTCGCCGTCGTAGTAGTCGTCGGCCGCGAGCCAGGAGAAGGCCGGTGTGGTCGACGCGCTGCCGAGGTCGGTGGTGAGCTGGCTGGTGTCGAACAGGTGCGCCTGGCACCGGGCCGTGTCGCCGCTGACGTCGGTGTAGTTGATGAACGGCGCGTCGTCCGGCTCGTAGTACTTGTCGTACTGCGTGGTGGTGTTGCAGGGGGTGCCCATGCCCTGCTCGTACGCCTTCCAGGTCTTGCCGGCGGAGTCGAGCTCGTCACCCAGATTGGCGTTGGGATCGGAGATGTTCGGCCAGTACGTCGCACCGTTGGCGTACGTGTCGCCGCCGGCGATGGCCAGGTAGTTCTCGTCGCTGGGGTGGTAGACGGCGCGGTAGTCGGCCATCGACGTGCCCTGCGCCATCAGGCTGTGCAGGTAGGGCGTGTCGGCGGCGTCGTTCATGATCTCGGAGTAGTTCGTGTTCTCCATCATGACCGTGAAGACGTGGTCGTAGCGGGGAACCTGGGACGGCGGCGGGGCCAGCACGGGCTGGCGCACCGGGGTGGACAGCGTGAGCGACAGGTTGTCGGCGTAGCCGGATTCCCCCGAGCTGTTCACGAATCGCACCTGCACGAGGATCTCGCGGGTGCCGGCGGGGACGGCGCCGGTGACGTCCCTCGCGAGGAACTCCGTCTTGCCACCCCGATCGGACTCGCTGACGGTGGGCAGCTGCGCCGTGGTCCCGAGCTGGTGCGACGCGCCGTCCAGGAACTGCGCGGAGACGGAGGCGTAGCCGGCGTAGGTGGTCCAGCCGCCAAGCCAGCCGGACAGGTCGAAGGTGACCGAGCCGCCGTCGATGGCCTGTGCCGCCGAGGAAACGTCCACGGTCTGCGACATCGTGCCGTCGCCCTGGTCGCCGGGGGCGAGAAAAGCCTTGCCCGGCGCGGGATTCGTGGGATGTCCGAACGTGCCCGCCGAATAGCAGACGACATCCGGGCTGCCGCTGGTCACGGTCCACCCGGGCATCGTCGTCGCCGCGTGCCAGTCGGTCGTGCAGTAGCCCGCCTCGGCGTCCCCGCCGACGATCAGGTTGCCGCTGCCGGTCGCCGCGAACGCCGGCGTCGCGCCCGCGATCACGATCGCCATGCAGCCTAGGAGAATCCCCAGCCGTCTCATCTGCCCGCCCTTCACCGCGTTGTGGTGCACAGCAGTGTCGGGACCGCCGTTGAACCCGCGGCGACGCGCAGGCGACCGGCAGGCCAGTTTGTCGCTAAGCCTTCACCCGAGGTTCAGACTTGGCCGCTGGGGCCAAGTCTGAACCCGACAAGTGTTCAACATGGACAGACGGGTGGGTCTATTCGAAGGTCTCGCCGGCGGCGGCCTTCTTGCGCAGCAGCTCCGGCGGGGCGAAGCGGTCGCCGTAGCGCTGGGCGAGCTCCTCGGCCCGGGCGATGAAGCCGTTCAGGCCGCCCTCGTAGCCGTTGATGTACTGGAGCACGCCGCCGGTCCAGGCCGGGAAGCCGATGCCGAAGATGGAGCCGATGTTGGCGTCGGCGACGGCGGTGATCACGCCCTCCTCGACGCACTTCACCGTCTCGATGGCCTCGGCGAACAGCATCCGCTCTTCCATGTCCTTGAACGGAATGGCGTCGCCGTCGCGGATGATCACGCCCGGCTGGCCGAAGTGCTCGACCAGACCCGGCCACAGGCCGGCCCGCTTGCCGTCGGCGTAGTCGTAGAAGCCCTTGCCGTAGGCGCGGCCGCCGCGGTCGAACTCCACCACCATGCGGTCGATGACCTGCTCGGCCGGATGCGGCGCCCAGGCGCCGCCGGCCGCCTCGACCGCCTTGCGGGACTCGTCGCGGATCTTGCGCGGCAGCGTCAGGGTCAGCTCGTCCATCAGGGACAGCACCGGCGCCGGGTAGCCGGCCTGGGTGCTGGCCTGCTCGATGGACGGGGCCGGCAGGCCCTCGCCGAGCATGGCCACGCCCTCGTTGATGAACGTGCCGATGACCCGGCTGGTGAAGAAGCCGCGGCTGTCGTTGACCACGATCGGCGTCTTCTTCAGCTGCAGCACCACGTCGAACGCCTTGGCCAGGGCCTCGTCGCCGGTGTTGGCGCCGCGGATGATCTCCACCAGCGGCATCTTGTCCACCGGGGAGAAGAAGTGCAGGCCCACGAAGTCGGCCTGCCGCTTCACGCCCTCGGCCAGGCCGGTGATCGGCAGCGTCGAGGTGTTGGAGCACAGCAGCGCGTCCGGCTCGACGACGTTCTCGATCTCGGCGAACACCTGGTGCTTGAGCTCGGTGTTCTCGAACACGGCCTCGATCACCAGGTCGCAGCCGGCCAGGTCGGCGACGTCCGCGGTGGGAGTGATGCGGGCCAGGATCTCGTCCCGCTTCTCGGCGGTCATCTTGCCCCGGCTGATGGCCTTGTCCAGCAGGCCGACCGAGTAGTTCTTGCCCTTCTCGGCCGCCTCGGCCGAGACGTCCTTGAGCACCACCTGCATGCCCGCGCGGGCGGCGGAGTAGGCGATGCCCGCGCCCATCATGCCGGCGCCCAGCACCGCGACCTTCTTGGCCGTGTACCGCGGCACGCCCTGCGGCCGGCTGCCGCCCTTGTTGATGGTCTGCAGGTCGAAGAAGAACGCCTTGATCATGTTCTTCGAGACCTGGCCGGCCGACAGTTGCAACATGTAGCGGGACTCGATGCGCAGCGCGTTGTCGAAGTCGACCTGGCTGCCCTCGACCGCGGCCGACAGGATCGCCTTCGGGGCCGGCATCGGCGCGCCCTTGAGCTGCTTGCGCAGGTTGGCCGGGAAGGCCGGCAGGTTGGCGGCGAACTTCGGCACCGACGGCGTGCCGCCGGGGATCCGGTAGCCCTTGACGTCCCAGGGCTGCACGGCCTCGGGGTTGTCCTTGATCCACTGCTTGGACCGGGAGACCAACTCCTCCGGCGTCGCGACGATCTCGTCGACGATGCCGGTCTCCTTGGCCGCGACCGGGGCCAGCTGCTGGCCCTGCAGCAGCAGCTTCAGCAGCGCGTCGGCGATGCCGAGCATGCGGACCGTGCGCACCACGCCCCCGGCGCCGGGCAGCAGGCCCAGCGTCACCTCGGGGAAACCGAAGCGGGACTTGGGATTGTCCAGCGCCACCCGGTGGTGGCAGGACAGCGCGATCTCCAGGCCGCCGCCCAGCGCCGAGCCGTTCAGCGCCGCGACCACCGGGCGGCCCAGCGTCTCCAGGCCCCGCAGCGCCGCCTTGGTGCTGGTCAGCGTGGCCATGAAGCGGTCGCCGTCGGCCGGCGTGACCTGGCGCAGGTCGTTCAGGTCGCCGCCGGCGAAGAACGTCTTCTTGGCCGAGGCCACCACCACGCCGGTGATGTCGTCGCGCTCGCGGCGCAGCCGGTCCACCACTTCCGTGACCGCGGACGTGAACTCCTGGTTCATGGTGTTCGCGGACTGGCCCGGCGCGTCCATCGTCAGCGTGACGATGCCGTCGGAGTCCTTGTCCCACGTGAAGTACTCGCTCATGACCTCGTCCCTCAGACGCGCTCGACGATGGTGGCGAGGCCCATGCCGCCGCCGATGCACAGGGTGACCATTCCGCGGCGCAGCTCCCGCCGCTCCAGCTCGTCCACGATCGTGCCCAGGATCATCGCGCCGGTCGCGCCCAGCGGGTGGCCCAGCGCGATCGCGCCGCCGTTGACGTTGACCTTCTCCCAGGGCAGGTCCATGTCCCGCATGAAGCGCAGCACCACCGCGGCGAACGCCTCGTTCATCTCGACCAGGTCGATGTCGTCCACCGTGAGGTTGGCCTTGGCCAGCGCCTTGCGGCAGGCCGGGGCCGGGCCGGTCAGCATGATCGTCGGGTCCGCGCCGCTGACCGCCGTGGCCACGATGCGGGCCCGCGGCGTCAGGCCGAACTCCTGGCCGATCTGCTCGCTGCCGATCGCCACCAGGGCCGCGCCGTCCACGATGCCCGACGAGTTGCCGGGCGTGTGCACGTGGTTGATGCGCTCCACCCAGTGGTACTTCTGCAGCGCCACCGCGTCGAAGCCGCCCATCTCGCCGATCGTGGCGAAGGAGGGCTTCAGCTGGCCCAGGCCCTCCATCGTCGTCTGCGGGCGGATGAACTCGTCGCGCTCCAGCACCGTCAGGCCGTTGCGGTCGCGGACCGGCACCACCGAGCGGTCGAAGTAGCCGTTGCTCTGCGCCTTGGCCGCGCGGGCCTGCGACTCCAGGGCGTAGGCGTCCACGTCGTCGCGGGAGAAGCCCTCGATCGAGGCGATCAGGTCGGCCCCGACGCCCTGCGGCACGAAGCTCGTGTCGTAGGCCGTCTCCGGGTCCATCGCCCAGGCGCCGCCGTCCGAGCCCATCGGGACCCGGGACATCGACTCCACGCCGCCGGCCAGGATCAGGTCGTCCCAGCCCGCGCGCACCTTCTGCGCCGCGATGTTCACCGCCTCCAGGCCCGAGGCGCAGAACCGGTTCAGCTGGAAGCCGGCCACCGTGTGCGGCAGGCCCGCCGCCAGCGCCGCCGTCTTGGCGATGTCGGCGCCCTGGTCGCCGACCGGGGTCACGCAGCCCAGCACCACGTCGTCGATCCGGGCCGGGTCGAGGTTGGGGTTGCGGGTGCGCAGCTCGTCGATCAGGCCGACGAGCAGCGAGACGGGCTTGACCTCGTGCAGCGACCCGTTCTGCTTGCCCTTCCCCCGCGGGGTCCGGACCGCGTCGAACACAAAAGCTTCGGTGCTCATGGCTGTGGCGCCTCCTGGCTCGGGACACACCGAAGGTAGCGCCGCCCCAAGTAACAATCAATCCGGCCTGCATGTATCACATACCGCACGGAATGTGAGTTGGGTCTCCCTCTTGGCCGGCCGCCTCAAGATGCAGGGTGGCGTCATCGACAGGCGGACGCCACTGGGGCGTCGCTACCGTGGCGGGATGCGCACTCCGGAGGACATCGTCGACTTCCTGGTCGGGTTCGCCTGCCGGCAGGCTTGCGACGTCATCGACGTGCCGGGCGGGGTGGCGGTCCGGCATCGGGACTTTCCCGCCTCGTACAACAACAATCGGATCCTGGTCCGGGAGGCGGTGGACGCGGCGGAGCTGCTGGCGACGGCCGACGAGGTGATGAAGGACCTGGACTACCGGGTGATCGTGTTCCTGGACGACGAGCCGGGCCGGGCCTTCGAGCCGGCAGCGGTGGCGGCGGGCTACCGGCCGCACCCGATGGTGGTGATGCGGTTCGAGGGAAGCACGCCGCCGGAGCCGGTGATCCGGGTCGAATCGGTGGCGCTGCCGGTGATGGTCGAGGCCCAGCGCCGGATGTGGCGGGCGGACGAGCCGGAGCTGCCGGCGGAGGAGGTGGAGCAGTTGGCCACCCGGATCGGCGAGCGGCGCAAGGGGGCGGAGGAGGTGCACTTCCTCGCCGTTCTCCACGACGGCGTGCCGGTCTCCTGGGCGGACTTCTACCGGCATCGGGGAATCGCCCAGATCGAGTACGTGCTGACGCTGCCGGGGCGCCAGGGGCAGGGCTACTCGACGGCGGTGATGAGGGAGGCTCTGCGCCGGGCCGAGGGCTGCGACACCGTGTTCCTGTTCGCCGACGGCGAGGACTGGCCCCAGAACTGGTACGGCCGACTGGGTTTCACCCCAGTCGGCCGCTTCCACGAGTACGTCAGGACTACTTAGCCCACGGCACCTGCGGCGAGGCGTAGAAGTTCACGCCCTGCGCCTTCCACCGCGGCCCCTGCGCGGCCAGCCTCGTCTTGAACGTGTTCCAGTCGTGCGTGGCCGCCTGCGACCAGCCCAGCTCGGCCAGTTCGGCGATGCGCGGGAAGGCCATGTACTGGATGTCGGCCAGCTTGGTGATGGTCTCCGTCCACAGTGGACCTTCGACCCCGTTGACCTGGGAGGCGTTCACGCCGGTCAGGTACTTGCCGGGATCCCAGCTGTAGGCGTCCTTGGCCTCGATCAGGCCGGCCCAGTCCTGGCCGAGCGGCGTCTGCTCGGTGTACTTCATGTCCAGGTAGGCCAGGTTGGCCGGGGACAGGACGAAGTGCGTGCCCTTCTTGGCCGCCGCCTGCACGCTGGCGTTGGTCGGCGTGGTGTCCCAGTACTGGCCGATGGTCGACGGCAGCAGGGTGGCCTTGGCGATGTCGTGCCAGCCGATGGCGGTCTTGCCGTGGTTGGCCACGATCTGCTGCACCTTGGGGATGAACGCCTGGTAGTCGGCGTCGCTGGTGGAGTGCGACTCGTCGCCGCCGATGTGGATGTACGGGCCGGGGGTCAGCGCGGCCAGCTCGCCGATCACGTCGTCCAGGAACTTGTAGGTGACGTCCTTGGACACGCACAGCGAGCTGAAGCCCACGTCGGTGCCGGTGTAGAGCGGCGGGGCCACGCCGTTGCAGTTCAGCTCGGCGTAGGAGGCCAGGGCCGCGTTGGTGTGCCCCGGCATGTCGATCTCGGGGATGATCGTGATGTACCGGCTGGCCGCGTAGGCCACGATGTCCTTGTACTGGGCCTGCGTGTAGTAGCCGCCGGCGCCGCCACCCACCTCGGTGCTGCCGCCGTAGGTGGCCAGCCGGGGCCAGCTGTTGATCTGGATGCGCCAGCCCTGGTCGTCGCTCAGGTGCAGGTGCAGCGTGTTGACCTTGTACCGGGCGATCTCGTCGATGTAGGTCTTGACCGTGTCCACGCCGAAGAAGTGGCGGGCCACGTCCAGCATCGCGCCGCGGTAGGCGAAGCGCGGGTGGTCGGTGATCCTGCCGCCCTGGACCGTCCACGGGCCCGGCTGCTTGGTGCTGGCGTCGATGCTCGCCGGCAGCAGCTGCCGCAGCGTCTGCACGCCCTCGAACAGGCCCGCCGGCTTGTTCGCCGTCAGCACCACCGAGGCCGCGTTCACCGTCAGCTGGTAGCCCTCGTCGCCGAGGGAGGCGTCCGGCACGACCAGCAGCTGGATCGGGTCCACGGCGTGCGCGATGAACGACTTGTCCACCGGCAGCGCGAAGCCGGTCGCCGGGCGCAGCGCGCCGGCCAGGTAGTCGCCGACCGACGCCGCCTGGCCGCTCGCCGCGATCCTCGCGCCGCTGGCCAGCGTGAACGTCGAGCTCGCTTGGGTGACCGACGCCGGGGCCGGCACCACGCTGGCGTACGGAACCGCCCGTGGCTTCGCCGGCGCCGCCTGCGCGGCCGTCGCTGTCCCGAGCATCGTGATGGCGGCGGCCGCGACGACCAGCCGCCGGGGGATCGTTGACATGTCTTGGCTGTCCTCCCGAGCGGGGACCTGGACACGGCGGCGGAAACCCATTGGATACAGCCCCCGAGCGCACTGTCAAGGTCTGGACCATTCAGGGCACAGGGCTGAACAGCAGGGATCCGGTCCGCTTGCCCCCGATGTCGCTCACCACCAGCCCGCCGCGCCACCGCCCGGTCTCGTCCACGTACCGGAACTGCAATTCCCGCAGCGCCTCGCCATGGTCGTCACGCACCCGGTGATATCGCCCGGAGGAGTGAACGGAAACGCATTTCGTGCCGTACGCGACGGCGGCCATCGGGAACACCAACGTGGAGGCGAGCAGATCGGCGATCTGGATGCCGACGTGGTTCCTGCTGTCGGAGAACAGGGGAACCTCCAGGACCGGCGGGTATGGGTCGCCGGCTACTCGGTACTTTTGGGTGAATATCGAGTGCGCTACCCGCGAGTTAGCCTCCGGGTTCCGGCCGTCGGCGATGAGCACCCCGGTCGAGCTCCGCTCGATGAGGTACTGGGAGAAATGCTTGGCGATGTCCTGCGCCGCGTAGCAGTAGGTGGCGTCCGGCTTGAGTCCCTTGCCGCGGCGCTTCACCCAGATGCGCCCGACCATCCTGGCGTCGTGCCGGTTCACCAGGTCGATGAGGCCCCGCTGGATCAGCGGGGCCTGCCGGCGCTTGTTGCGCGAGTCGCTGCGGACCATCTGCAGGACCTCGTTGCCCTTGAGTTCGTGCAGGACCGAGTCCAGTGCGAGGCCGGTGTTGAACCGGCGGGGGAAGTACTGCCGCTTGAGCGCCAGAAAATCACGGGTGAGGCCGGGAACTGTGCCGGCCTCGACGATCAGACCCAAGATAACCATTACCGGAGTGGAGTTAATTCCCTGATCGGGTGATTCCGTGCCGCCGGACTCGTCGAGATAACAGAAATGCACGCGGGCAACATAGCGCACAAAAGCACTAAGGCCGCCCCGAGGGGCGGCCTTAGGATGTGATGTTCGGTCGTTCTGACCTATGCACCGATACTGCCGTTTCTGTGACCCAGTGTACCGACTACGCCATCCGGACGCAAACCCCTTCGGGATCAGGCGCGGACCCGCAGGGCGGAGACGCCGCGCAGGATGAAGTGGTCACGGTAGGCGGGGCGCTCGTCGACGAGTTCCAGGCCGGGCAGGGCGGCGATGCCGGCCAGGGCGAGCTGACCCTCCAAGCGGGCCAGGGGAGCGCCGAGGCAGAAGTGGATGCCCTGGCCGAAGGACACGAGCCGGCCGGACTGGCGGGTGAGGTCCAGGCGGTCGGGGTCGGGGAACGCCTCGGGGTCGCGGTTGGCGGCGCCGAGGATCATGGAGACGATCTCGCCGGCGGCCACGTGGTGGCCGGCGACCTCGGCGTCGGCCAGCGCGACCCGGGAGACGAACTGCACGGGGGAGTCGTAGCGGAGCAGCTCCTCGGTGGCGGCGGGAGCCTGGTCTGGGTTCTCGCGCAGGAACTCCAGCTGCGAAGGGTTGCGCAGCAGGGCGAGGGTGCCGTTGCCGATGAGGTTGACGGTGGTCTCGTGCCCGGCGACGAGCAGCAGGGCGAGGATGTCCAGCAGCTCCTGCTCGTCGAGCTTGTCGCCGTCCTGCTCGGCGGCGATCAGGCCGGTCAGCAGGTCGTCGGCGGGGCGGCCGCGGCGGGCGGCGATGAGCTCGCGGAAGTAGTTGTCGAACTCGAGCTTGGCCTGGTCGCGCCGCACCAGCTGCTCGGGTGTCTGCAGGAAGTCGGGGTCGATGCCCCGGGCCATCTCCTCGGACCAGCCGCTGAACCGGCTCTGGTCCTCGACCGGCACGCCGATCAGCTCGCTGATCACCATCACCGGCAGCGGATAGGCGAACACGTCGATCAGGTCGAACTCGCCGGCGCCGCGCAGCGGCTCCAGCAGCTCGTCGACCCGCTGCTGGAGCCGCGGCCGCAGCTCGCGGATGACCTTGGGGGTGAAGGCCCGGCTGACCAGCCCGCGCAGCCTGGTGTGGTCGGGCGGGTTGAGGGTGAGGAACGACAGGTGGTCGGTGCCGCCGTTCATGCCCTCGCCGTGCCCGAGCTTCTGGTCGCGCAGCGCCGCCTCGATATCGGCGTGCCGGGTCAGCGTCCAGATGCCCATGGCGCTGTGGTGCACCGGATCGGTCTCGCGCTGCCGTCGGTAGACGGAGTACGGGTCGTCCCGGAAACCGGGCCGCAGCGGGTCGAAGCCGAACGGCGTCTCGTCAACGGTCAACGTCATGACACCACTGTGGCCCCGCTCCCACCCGTCGTCAACACGGTGACGAGAAAAATCGACACGGTGTCGAAAATGTGTCCGGACGGTACGATCACGTGGTGTCCGCACCCACCCGCCGCCGAGGCCCCAGCAAGGGAGACCGCAAGCAGGAAGCGCTGCTGGAGACGGCCGAGAAGCTGCTGGCGGTGAAACCGCTGGCCGAGATCGGCATCGAGGAGCTGGCCCGGGGCGCGGGCATCTCCCGGTCGAGCTTCTACTTCTACTTCGAGTCCCGGCAGGCGATGCTGCTGGCGCTGCTCTCACGCGCCTCGGACGATCTGCTCACGCAGGTGGAGTGCTGGCTGGAGCCGCACGCGGACCGGCGGGAGAGCGTCCGGCAGAGCATCGAGCTGGCCGTGACGATGTACGGCGAGCACGGCGCGGTGCTGATGGCGGCGCAGAACCCGGACGCCCCGGCCGAGGCCCGGCAGTTCATGGCCGACATGAACGGCCGCCTGGTCGCGGCGACCGAGGACATGATCGTGCGCACCCGCGAGGCCGGGGCGGCCCCGGCCGGGCCACCGTCCGCGCACTCGCTGGCCACCATGCTGGTGGGTATGACCGAGCGCGCCATCTCCCACGACGAGGGGGATCCCGAGCTCGTGGACACGCTGACCTCGATCTGGCACCGCGCGGTCTTCGCCGCGGACTAGCCGCTCGCCGGACCGGCGGCCAGGCGCACGGCCTGGTCCCAGGTCAGGGCCCGGCCCTCGCGGAACAGGACGTCGAACCGGTCCCGGCCGAGTCGCCCGATCACGCTGTCGACGACCTCTTGGCTCAGCTGAGCCACATTGTCGCCCAGCATCGACGGCCCGAGTTCGTCGTAGAACGCCGCGATGACGCCGGCGAGTCGGGCGGCTCGTTCGGGTCGGCCGGTGTGGGCGGCGGTGACGGACAGGTAGTGCAGGACGTACATCATGGTGATGCTGCCGCCGAAGTGGTTCACCATCGCGACCGCCGCCCGGACCTGGCGCTCGGCCTGGTCCCACGCGCCGAGCCGGATCAGCACGAGCCCCTGATAGGCGAGCGTCACGCCCAGGTCCCAGGTCGCAGTCCCCGAGCGGCGCTCGGCCGCCAACTCGGTCAGCATCCGGTGCGCCTGCTCGGCGCGCCCCAGCGACATCGTCACATTGGCGTTCACGGCTCGGCCGGCCCGGTGCAGCGAGCCAGTGTCCCGAGCCAGCACTTCGCGCGCCCACTGGAGGAACTCCCCGGTCCGGCCGCCGAACGTCCAGTGCTGGGGCAGGACCAAGATCGCCGCGCACCGGTCCAGCGAACCCTGGTCGAGCAGCCAGCGCAGCGCCACGCGAACGTTGTCCTGTTCCTGGCGCAGGCGAGCCAGCCACGAGCCGTACACCGGACCCGACATGCCTTCTCGGGCGGCCGCCACGACTCCTTCGACGCACAGGGCGTGCTGTTCCCGGAGCTTGTCCAGCACGCCGGCCTGCTCGGCCTGGGCCAGGGCGAAGGTCCGGACGGTTTCCAGCAGCGTGAAGCGAACCTCGTCACCGTCCGGTTGGCGGCTGACGAGGCTGGCGTCCAGCAGCGCGGCCAGCAGCCGAAGCGTGGCTGTCTCATCGACGCCGACCACGGCGGCCACCATGGCCGCGGTGCATCCGTCGGCGAAGACGGCGACGGTGTGCAGCACCGCCTGTTCGTCGGCGGTCAGCAGGTCGTAGCTCCAGTACAGCGTCGCGTGCAGCGACTGGTGCCGGACCGGCAGGTCACGGGCGCCGTCGGAGAGCAGGTCGTTGGAGTGGTTCAGATGGTCCAGCAGCGCCACCCGGGACCGGTCGTTGGCCGCGGCCCGGGCCACACCGTCCAGAAACCGGTGCATGTCGATGCGCAGCGGATCGGCGGCGTGGAGCAGATATCCGTCCCCCGCCGCGGAAATCGTCATCGTCTCGGCATCGACGGCGGCGGCGGCACGGACCGGTTGACTTCCAAGGCCAGCACGGCCAGCACCAGTCGCTGCTGTCGCGGCCCCAGCGGCACCACGTCGTTCCCGACGTGGGCGCGCACTGGACCCAACAGGCGCAACTCCACGCATACCTCCAGGTGAGCCTGCACTCACCTTTCAGGTCCGCCGCCGCCGGATCAAGTCGGATCCGGCGGCGGACCCGCGGCTAGCCCGCCGCGGCGAACTTGGCCTGCCGGCGGCCGACGTACCACCTGGTCCACACGGCCAGCAGCACAAACGCGGCGACCAGCATCGCCGTCGACACGGTGACCATGACCTCGATCGGCAGCAGGAACACCAGCGGGACCCGCAGCAGCGCCTCGAACACCAGCCCGACACCCCACACCAGGGACAGGGTGTAGAAGGTCCGGCGGAACCCCGCCTGCTCCCGCCACCGCTGCCCGAACTCCGCCTCCTTGCCGGGCTGCGTGCGCAGCGCCGCGAAGTAGATGAGCGGCTTGCCGAACAGGCAGCTGACCAGGAACGCGACACCGGCGACGAAGGTGCCGGCCGACTCCTTGACCAGCAGGAAGCGCGCGTCGCCGGTGGCGAAGGACAGCACCAGCCCGACGGTGAACACGCCGACCATGAAGGCCGAGAACAGCTGGAACTTCCGGTCCTTCACGGCCACGAACAGCGTGCGCAGCAACGCGATGACCGAGCCGGTCAGCAGGGCCACGAAGTCACTGGCCCCCAGCCAGTGGGCCACGAAGTAGGCCAGGGCGGGCACGCCGACGTCCACCAGCAGCGATCTGAGGATCGTCGCCACACCAGGGGACTCGGTCTTCTCCGTCATCGCGCGAGTTCTCCGTCCGGGATCCAGGACCCGTGGAAGCCGGACGGCACCCGACGGGGCAGCAACACCGCCGCGACCGGCTTGGCAGCCAGGTCGGTGGCGTCGTGCACGAGCAGTTGGGAGGCGACGGTCGGATCGGTGTTGGTGGCGATCGACAGCAGCCAGCCCTCATCCTCCCCGCTGGAGTCCTCGGCCGGAACAAAAACGGCCTCACCGGCGCGCCAGTTCTCGCCGAGCTCGTGCCGGGCCACCACGCCGCGGTCGGTGTCGTACTTGACGATGGCGCTGCGGTCGACCGCGTACAGATAGCGGTTGGGCAGGCCGACCCGCCGGTCGTCCACGGTCGGGAACTCGGCGGCGCCGTCGTCCAGCTCCTGCTCGGTGACCTTGCCGGTGGCCGGGTCGAGGATCCAGCGGTGCAGCTTGCTCACGGCCAGCGCGGCGGCCTGCTCGGCCCGCGGGGCCGCGCCGCCGATGTGGGACCAGCTGGTGAACCAGGCCTCGCGGCTGTAGCGGATGGCGTCCAGGACGACCCGGCCCTGCTCGTCCTCGCGGGCGTTGCCCACGTGGAACACGTAGCACGGCTCCACGTCGAACCACTGCACGATCGGGTCGTCCTTGCCCATCAGGCCGATCCGTGAGGTGTACTTGTCGCTCCACTGGTACGGCATGCCGTGGCCGACCAGCTCCATGTCGAACACGACCGGCAGGTCCAGCCACACGACGTGGTTCCTGGTGATGGCGAAGTCGTGCATCATCGTCGGCCCCGGGACCCGCACCGGGAAGTTGGTGATGAGCTGGCCGTCGGCCGAGAGCCGGTGGTAGGTCAGGAACGGCGGCCGCACCGAGTAGTCGAACAGGTGCAGCTCGCCGGTCTCCGGGTCCTCCTTGGGGTGCGCGGTCATGCCGGTGGTGAGCCGTCCGTTGAAGTCGCACGGGCCGAGCGTGTCCAGGTCGGGGCTCATCTCGTACGGGAAGCTGGTCTCCATCAGCGCGAAGATCCTGCCGCCGTGCTCGATCACCGACGTGTTGGCCGCGCCGGCGGCCAGGTCGCGGGTGCCGTCCGGACGGATGGAGGGCGCGCCCTCCACCAGCCGCTTGGTGCGCACCCAGCGGTTCCGGTACCACTCGGCGCGGCCCTGGTTCAGACGAACGCCGTGGATCATGCCGTGGCCGGTGAACCAGTGGCCGCTGTCCTCGCCGGGCTTCGGGTTGGGGCCGTTGCGGAAGTAGCGGCCGGTCAGCTCGGTCGGCAGCGCGCCGGTGACCTGCAGGTCCAGCGCCTCGATCTCGTCGGGGACCGGCGCCAGGTGCCCGGCCAGGTAGCTCGGAGTCTGTTCGCTCATATCCCAACGGTGACACGTGGCTAGTGACATGTCAATAGTGACATGACGATGGTGAGTGGTGGCCACGGGGCGTCAACGGGACCGGTCAATCCCGTCACCTCGTCAGGTTCGCTGACACCGCCGCGCCGGCTGGCTGGCAGAGTTGGGTCCCGGTTGGTAGCCGGAGTGGAGGACGCCATGCCCGAAGCGAGCGAGTACGCGCGGGGGGTGCCGTGCTGGATCGACCTGTCCAGCACGGACGTCAATGCCAGCAAGGAGTTCTACACGGCGCTGTTCGGCTGGGAGTACTTCGTCGGACCGCCGGAGAGTGGCCACTACACGCAGGCGCTGCTCGGCGGCCACAGCGTCGCCGGGCTGATGCTCGGCCAGGGCGACATGCCGGTCACGTGGACCACGTACCTCAAGGCCGACGACGCCGTCGCCACCCACAAGGCCATCGTCGAGCACGGCGGGCAGGCGATGACCGAGGTGATCGACGTGCTCGGCGAGGGCAAGATGATCGTCGCCGCCGATCCGACCGGCGGCGTGTTCGGCGTGTGGGAGCCCGGCCGGCACATCGGCGCGCGGCTGGTCAACGAGCCCGGCACATGGATCTGGAACGAGCTGTCGACACCCAACGCCCCGCGGGCGCGGGAGTTCTACGCCGACGTGTTCGGGGTGGAGATCGCCGATCCCATGCCGGACCTGGACTACACGACGTTCCGCGTCGACGGCCGGGATGTCGGCGGCATCTTCACCGTGCCCGACGCCCAGCCGGACTGGCGGGTGTACTTCGCCGTCGCCGACACGGACGCCACCGCGGCGATCGCCGACAGCAACGGGGCGACGGTGGTCAGTGAGCCCAAGGACACGCCGTTCGGCCGGATGGCGGTCATCCAGGACCCGCAGGGCGCGATCTTCGCCCTGATGTCCACCCCGCAAAGCTGAGCAAGCCTCACATCCAATGAGGTTGGGAAAGCGCCGTTCCTCCACTCCGAGTGGAGGAACGGCGCTTTCCCAACGTCAGGCTGTGGCCGGCATGGGGGCGGGCGCCGGGGTCGGGGAGGTTGGTGACGTCGGCTTGGTGCTGCTGTCGCCGCCACCGCCGCCGAGCAAGTTGCTCAGCAGGTTGGACAGCGAGTCGAGCAGGCCGCTGACCAGGCCGGTGACCGAGTCGAGGATGCCGCTGCGGGGCTGTGGCGCGTACAGGGCGGTGGCGAGCTGGTCGCGCTGCTGCTCGGCGCGGCCGAGGTACATCGCGGCGGCGGGGCTCAGGGCGTTCCGGTCGCCGTGCGCGGCGGCCAGCACGGGGTTGAGCTCGGAGACGGCGGTGCGCAGGGCGGTGACGTCCTGGGCCTGCCAGGCCGCGGCGAGGCGGTCCCGGCCCTGCTGAACCTGTTGGGCCAGCGTTGAATTGCTCTGGGTGGGGTTGTTGGTCTGGGCGACGGCTGTGCTCACGCCGGCGACGCCGAGCACGGCGGCGACCAGGGTGGCGGCGATGAGCCCGACTGCGGTCTTGGGCATCGTTGACCTCTGGGGTGGATGGCGGAACCGGACCGCCCCATAGTTGACCCGTGAAGCACTTTCCGCGCGCTCTAGATCACCCGATCGGGGAACGCCGCCTGGAACAGGCCCAGCAAAGGCGTTGCCTTGACGGCCGTTTCCTCGTACTCATCGTCCGGATCGGACAGTGCCACGACCGCGCCGCCGACGCCGTAGTCGACCCGGCCGGGCGTGACCACGGCGGTGCGGATCACGACGCTGAGGTCGACCGCGCCGCTGAGCGAGAAGTAGCCGACGGCCCCGGAGTACACGCCCCGCGCGGCGCCCTCCAGCCGGTCGATGATCTTCATGGTGCGGATCTTCGGCGCGCCGGTCATCGAGCCGGGCGGGAACGCCGACCGCACGCAGTCCACCGGCGACGCGTCCGGCCGCAGCCGCGCGGTGACCGTCGACACCAGCTGGTGCACGGTCGCGTAGCTCTCCACGTCGAACAGCGAGGTCACCCGCACGCTGCCGACCTCGGCCACCCGGGCCAGGTCGTTGCGCACCAGGTCGACGATCATCAGGCTCTCCGACCGGTCCTTCTCGCTGGTGCGGAGTTCCTCCCGCAGCTCGGCGTCGCGGCCGGGGGAGTGCCCGCGCGGCCGGGTTCCCTTGATGGGCTTGGACTCCACCACGCCGTCGGCGCCGATGCGCAGGAACCGCTCCGGCGATGTGCTGAGCACGTGCAGGTCGCCGAACTTCAGCAGCGCGCCGAACGGGGCCGGGCTGGTGCGGCGCAGGAACCGGTAGGCCGGCCAGGGATCGACGTCGGCCTCGACGGTGATCAGGTTGGTGAGGTTGACCTCGTACGTCTCGCCCTCGACGATCGCCTGCTGGCAGGCGGTCACGGCGTCGAGGTACTGCTCTCGATTATGCCGCAAGTAAATCGTGGTCGGTGCATACGCTTCGACGACCGGAAGGTCCACATCGGACACCGCGTCCAGCAGTGACAGCTTCGCCGGATCCAGGGCCAGCACATAGGTTGTGGCCTCCACGTGGTCGAACACCACCGCGTGGTCGGCGAACATCATCGCCGCATCCGGATACGGCGACTCGTGCGCGGCGTCGCCGCCGCATTCGGACTTCAGCTCGTAGCCGAGATATCCGATCCACCCCAGGGTGAAATCGAACGGCACGTCCGCGACCGCCCGGACCGTGCCGAGCTCGCCGGCCAGCCAGTCGAAGAAGGAGCCGTCGGTGGCCGTGACGCACCGCGAGGCCGAGCCCATCATGGAGAAGCGGTCGATCCCGTTGCCGTCCAGCCAGAAGGCGTTCTCCGCGCTGCGGAACAGCTGGTCGAACACGACTTCCGGGTCGTGGGAGGTCGGCATCCGGCGCACATGAACGGAAACCGGCTCGGCGGTGTCGTGCTCAGTGTCGGGTGAAACGTCACGGCTGATCGTGATCATTGGCCGCGGCTGCACCGGCGTCAGGTCGACGAAGTTGCGCAGCAGCCGGTGACCGTGCTCGGTGCGGATCGACTCCGGGTGGAACTGCACGCCCCACAAGGGTCTTGTCCGGTGTCGCAGCCCCATCAGCACGCCGTCCGGTGTCCAGGCCGTGGCCGTCAGCTCTTCCGGCAGGTCCGTGACGGCCAGCGAGTGGTAGCGCACGGCCCGGAACGGCGACGGCAGCCCGGCGAACAGGTCGATCCCGTCGTGCTCGACCGGCGAAGTCCGCCCGTGCCGCGGCTCGTCGGCCCGCTTGACCTTCGCGCCGTGCCGATGGGCGATCGCCTGGTGGCCGAGACAGACGCCGAGCAGCGGCCGGTCGCAGCGGTCGATCAGCTCGCGGGCGAGGCCAAGGTCGGGCTCGTGCTCCGGGGTTCCGGGCCCGGGGGAGATCACCACGTTGTCGAACTCGGCCAGCAGCCCCGGGGTCAGCGCCGGGTCGTCGTTGCGCAGCACGGTCGGCGCGCACCCGCTGACCTCGGCCAGGTAGTGGCCGAGGTTGTGGGTGAACGAGTCGTAGTTGTCGACCAGCAGCGTGCGCACGCGGCGACGGTAGCCGACCGAACCGATCCCGGACACCGAATGTGTTCCGCCGAACGGCGGCCACGCCACCGCGGAACGATGGTTCACCACTTCGAGCGACGAGCTGAAAACGCTGTGTCGACCACAGGAGCGCCGAAGACTGAACACTCCTCACCAATTCGGGGCTGGAGTATACAAGTCGACGGCCTCGGGAAGGGAGGCGTCGTGCTGCGCAAACCGGCCGCCGCGATCGGCGGTTTCTACGCCACCTCGCTCGACTCGGTCCGATTCGCGTTCCGCCGCCCCTTCCAGACCCGCGAATTCCTGGGCCAGGCCTGGTTCATCGCCGGCGTCTGCCTGGCGCCGACCCTGCTGATGTCGATCCCGTTCTGCGTCATCACGGTGTTCCAGCTCAACCAGCTGCTGATCGAGCTCGGCGGGGCCGACCTGTCCGGCGCGGGCGCCGGGCTCGGCGTGGTGCGGGAGATCGCGCCGCTGGTCAGCGCCCTGGTGGTGGCCGGGTCGGGGGCCACGGCGATCTGCGCCGACCTGGGCGCGCGGCGGATCCGGGAGGAGATCGACGCGGTCCGGGTGCTGGGCCTGCACCCGGTGCACCGCCTGGTCGTGCCGCGCGTGCTGGCCGCGACCGTGGTCGCGCTGTGCCTGAACGGCATGGTCACCCTGGTCGGCCTGCTGGCCGGCTACGTCTTCTCGGTCTACGTCCAGCACGCCAGCCCGGGCCTGTTCGCCGCCAACCTCACGCTGCTCACCGGCCCGAAGGACTTCATCGTCAGCGAATTCAAGAGCGCGGTGTTCGGGCTGCTGGCCGGGCTGGTCGCCTGCCATCTCGGATTGACCGCCAAGGGCGGCCCGAAAGGCGTCGGCGACGCCGTCAACCAGACCGTCGTGTGCGGCTTCCTGCTGTTGTTCCTGGCCAACAGCTTGATCACCGCGCTGTTCCTGAGGAGCTGACGATGCTGGGTTCACTGCTGGGATCGATCGGCCGCCAACTGGAGTTCCACGGCCGCGTCTACGCGAAACTACCGAGCGCGCTGCGCAAGTACCGGCGGGAGATGTTCCGGCTGCTGGCCGAGACCTCCCTTGGCACCGGCGGGCTGGCCGTGATCGGCGGCACCGCGGCCGTTGTGGCGTTCATGACAGCGGCCGTCGGCGTGGAGGTCGGCCTGCAGGGCTACGCCGCCCTGTCCGACATCGGCGGCGGCGCGCTGTCGGGCTTTCTGTCCTCCTACGCCAACACACGCGAGGCCGCGCCGCTGGTCGCCGGCATCGCCCTGACGGCGACGGTCGGGGCCGGCTTCACCGCGCAGCTCGGGGCGATGCGGGTCAGCGAGGAGATCGACGCGCTGGAGGTGATGGCCATCCCGTCGCTGCCGTTCCTGGTCGGCACCCGGATCCTGGCCGGGCTGCTGGCCATCGTGCCGCTGTTCGCGCTGGCCGTGCTGACCTCGTTCACCGCGACCAAGCTGGTCGTCACCGTCGGCTTCGGCCAGCCGGCCGGCACCTACCAGCACTACTTCGACATCTTCCTCAATCCCACGGACCTGTTCTGGGCGTTCGTGAAGGCGCTGCTGATGTCGGTGGTGGTCATGTCGGTGCACTGCTATCACGGCTTCACCGCGTGTGGCGGCCCGGCCGGCGTCGGCATCGCGGTCGGCAAGGCCGTGCGCACCTCGCTGGTCGCGGTGCTGCTCGTGGACATGGCCGTCGACTTCAGCGTGTTCGGCAACGCCTCGACCGTGCACATCGCCGGATGAGCCGGCACACCGCGCTGGGGGCCGCGTTCGTCGTCGCCTTGCTGACGGCGTCGGCGCTGGTCGCCGCGCAGTTCGAGGGCGCGCTGGACCGGTTCGTGCCGGTCACCGTGCTCGCCGACCGGGCCGGGCTGCTGATGGACCGCGGGGCCGAGGTGAAGGTGCTCGGCGTCAC
>Ga0307511_10002391_pt1 | contig 19628 bp, 19 predicted proteins | sample 13_EM_MG_FD_200266 | JGI IMG/M metagenome (GOLD analysis project Ga0307511, IMG submission 200266) | Populus trichocarpa ectomycorrhiza microbial communities from riparian zone in the Pacific Northwest, United States - 13_EM | ecosystem: Host-associated > Plants > Roots > Unclassified | place...
TGACCTATCAGTTGGAAGGATTCCTATTTTTTCCTATAGTAGGCATTAGGATTTTTGGATGATTTCGTGTGGTCTTATTTTTTTCTGTTTGGCCCATAAAACCTGTCCCATGGGTGGAAAGAGAGACGCCAGTAGCTCCAGTGGAGGCCTACTAGTGGGGTAATACTCCAGGGCCAATAAATACTTCTCAGTTTGAAAACTTTGATTTATTACCGTGTGCTCAAATAGGTTCTTGTGGACAAGATCCTTGAAGAGGGGGAGATTGTGACGGGGTGACTACCGGCCCACCTAAGGGTACTTGTTCAATATAGAACGACTCAAGGATATGTTATACATGTCTAAGAAATACTTAATAATAAGTATAGCTGGTTACTAGATCATATTACTTGTAGCAGTAATACTTCTATCTGCCGTACAGCCCGACAATAGAGATATTGCATGCTGAGTTCAGGAATACAGAAACTACTTAAGCACGTGTAGCTGAAGCTACAGTTCAAGTTACGTGTGATTCCGACTACTAGTGATCTAGCTACAGTCAGACAAAGTTTCTTACTATGAAACTGAAGAAAATATTTCTAAGTCGAAAATTATGTGGGAGCAGTTACTTTGAACTTGCCAAGTTACTCTGAATAAGGATTGGTTACCCTGAACCTACTAAGTGAGCTACTTACTAAATGCGGTCTAGGTCAATACCTCAACTGTAAGCTACTTCGGACCGTTATTGCAGAACGGGACTAAGCCTGATCGGGAAACCATGACCATGCTTGCGATAAGTATATTTTTACTGTTCTACCGACATATCACACTAGCCGCATCCATCGCTCCTAGCCGTCTTGGGTTACCCTGAAATCTCATTAGGGTGAAACAAAAATATCAAGCCACCAGGGAGTAATTTACACTAAACTGCGTCTGGTGACACTTTAAGGGGCAATGGGAAATCTGAGCCCAAATAAAAGTTCTCGGAAACTTTCGGTTCAAGTTGGCTTTAGGGGTAGTATTGCACGTTGAATCCATTTCTGGAATCAGGTTTGCGATCAGAGTTATACTGAGCAGGTTATGGGCTGTTGAAGTTGTTATAACTACTTCTGCAGGTTCTAGTACAAGCCTGGTTGATGAAAGTGGCTAACGGTCCTAGTCCAGTAGATTCCACGCAGAAAGAGCTTTCAAATGAGACCTTAATGAAGGTCAACGGAGTTATATCTGCAGAGTTAGAAGCAGTTGAAACTGGTCCTCATTTATACGAGCAAGCCTCTCAATGGACACTAGACGACTCGGATGGCTGATGCTGGATTAATTAATTACGAACTTTGAGTTGTAAATTGAACGACTTTAAGTTTACCCTCTGATAGTTACTCTCGCATCAGAATAAAACTATGGTTATCTCTGTTGCGTAGTGACCAAGAATATGTAGTGTAAGCGCCTAGAGATACATTTGGGAAAAGTATTCTTAGTTGAGTCAAGTGTGTAGGATGCCTCTGCAGTAGCTGAAACACTGGCAGACTAAGTGCAGAAGGCGACTGAATGAAGAAAAGCTGATGTGATAACCTTCAGACATGAGCAATCCGAAGCCCGCGAGTTATCACAATATACATCACTCCGGAATACAAATAGTGAGAAAATTATCGAAGGTGAGGATAGCGCCCACCATAGCTGTTAACAAATCTATTCTACACGAAGTCTACAAAGTTCTAAGTTGATAATTTCTGACTTCTGACTTTATCTGTAGTTTTGACCTCGTAATGCCCACCTAGTGATTTCATGTTAACAGGACAGTTGCGTCTTCTCTTGTGTATTAAAGCCCTAAGGTGCGGATAAATCTAGAAGGGACTTTACATGCAGAAGGATTATTCGGAGTTCTAAATAAGTTCCGTTGTAGTAATAGAATATACCACCGCTCTATTTTATAGTTGGAGTATCTACTATATAGTTAATAGAACCCCCGTGACATATGCGCTGAATCCTGACTAGTGTTTGAACAGGTTGTTCATGATGTTCTAGAAAGTGGCAGGAGCATTGCAGTTATCTTGCTGCATGACTCTAGTCCTGTAGGTGCCATATGGGGTAGAAACAGCAGTATACTTCTCATGCTGGGGGTGAACCCTAATGGTGTAGTAGGCATCACTGATGTCAATTTTAGCCCTGAAGGGGTGTGTAGCAACTGCGTTTCTGATGAGGGATTGACTAGCGATGAGCGCAGGTTGCAACTCCGTTTCCTCATTTCTTTTAACTAGGTCATGGATGTATCTTGGTTTTGATGGATGATCCATTTTGGGAATAACAAACATGTCACAACAGGATGTGTCATCTGATTTATACCCACGGCCAGATTTCTCTTCTGCTCTTAGCTTTTCCAACATATCAGCCAGGAATTTTCCTTTAGGCTTAATATTCCTAGGCTTCCAAACTGCATTTGAATTATTAAGCATGATGTGATGATTCATTCTTGGCCTTAGGGGAGGTAGTTCCAGATTTTTCGTGGTTGGAAATACATCAGGAAACTCATCAAAGGGGTCGGTGTAGGGCTGTATAGTTGTGGCAGCTGATTTGATGATCTGGTGAGTGGGTGGGGCTGGGAAATGCAATATGTTGGTTTTAGCAGTGGTAGGGAGATTAGGTGTGGTGCTAGAATTCTTCCTAGGAGTTTTCTGGCTTGCTGTGGTTTTCCAGGGGGGGAGTGTAATTCTATTCTGACCAGGGGGTTGAATAGTAACACTCATAGTGCCTATCTTAATAACTGCCTTGGCATGTCTGAGTGCAGAGGATCGTAATATCACATCCCAATCCTTGAGTGCAGCCACATAGAAAATTCGTTCTTCTGACCACCCTAACCAGTCACAGTTCACCTTAGTGTAGTGGCTGATTGATCCTTTAGATCCTTTCATAGTCATCTGTAGTGTGATGTGATTTTTGAGGGCGCACAAGGGTAAATTATGCAAGGTGCAAAATTTGCTGCTGATCAAGTCAGCTCCTGCAGTTTGTTGATCCACAAGGGTCTTAGCAGGCTGGTTATTAATTTTCTTGGTGACTAGGAGGTGTTCTTTAGCTGCATCAAGTGGGGGTTGGCTGGAGTTGCCTTTGGTGTGAGGTGTGGGTGGGTCTTCCAACATAAATTGAGCTGCAGAAGTAATCATACTAGAGTGTGTTACTTCTGTGATTTCGTGTGTGATATTACCTGTAGCACTTCTAATCTGATTTTTTTTGAGGGGACAATTCATAGTATTCTGACCAATTTTTCTGTAGTAGAAACATCCACCTTTTTTGGCTAGTTCTTATTTTTCTGCTGGAGTAAGTTTCTTGAACTTGGAACTCGTGTTGGAGAGCCTAGTAAAGGGCTTAGGTTTAGTCCAACTCGTGTTAGTAGGGGCTAGGTTGCTGCTAGCCTGAGGTGTGTGATTTTGCTGCCACATTTCTTGACCATTTTTTGCCTTATTGTGTATTTGATGGAGGTATGTATAAGTGTGGGGCAAGTTAGTAGAGGAGTTCGGTAAGAAACTTGGCTCTACCAACGTGGTTATGGGGTCTTGAGCACCACCACTATGTCCTATACAGGATTATAGTAGGTTGCCAAGAGGTTGATGAATGTAAGGTTAGTTGGCGATCAAGAGGTGGAAGTGGACAAGAATATTACCAGTGTAGCTTGTGTATTTCTGAAGTAGCTAGACTAGACTGTGCTGAACGAGAACTATCCTTACTAAGGCCGTGGAATTCAGATCTTTAATAGATACTGAGTTCCTAAGGCAATGAGTCTTCTTGCACTCATACTAGGCAACAGTAAAGACTCATTATGATTCCAGATCATAATGAAATCATGATGGCTCATTATAGACACGTCCAGTGTCATGATAATGCCTAACAAGGGAATAGAAACAAAGCTGCCAACAAGATAAAGAACCAAAAAGAACAGAATAAGCTACTGTCCAATTGGGCAGGCATAATAGGAGGTGGTGGTCAGCAAGCTGACATACATGGAGCTAACCCAGAATAGTACAGGAATATGACAGGTAATAATAGAGAAATATGACGAGAAAACTACAAGTAAAAAACAACAAGACCAAACCCAATATAATCCTTCCTAATTGAAACATGTTTAAAAAGAGTAGCTGCCAAAACAGGCCAAAAACGTGACTTGATATAACCCAATAAAATCTACCAAAACTGCCAAAGATTAAACACGTGTAGGCAAAACATATACTAGAAAACCAGTTCCTTACAGTATCCTTGTGAATGACTGAGTGATGCTTACTACAGAACCCAATGAGGTCATTCCACTCCATTTCGTCATTAATGTTAGCTCTTACTTCTTACAGAAGTGCAGGGTCTATAGCCTCCAACAGTTGGTTGTAAAACTGCCAATCACTAATTTTGGGTAAGAGGATCTGCAGTTGTTTAATTGTGTTGGCCACTTGTTGGATGGGCTTGGTTCTGCTGTTCTGGGTCTGTCTGATAGCTTGAAACTCGGTCCATAACTTGTCATCACTGATGAAGGGTACACAGAATTTTCTGAGTACTTTAGGAAATTCTGGAACTGTGCTATCTTTGGTTTCAGGATTTTTTCTGTAGGATGCATGCAGGATTTTTGCTTCTCCTACTAGGTGCTAACCTAGCCCGATAATAGCTGATCTGTCTTCTGGATCGAGTTCTCCTACCTCTAGAATGTCTATAGCATCATTAACCCAATTGTCAAAGATAGCTGCTTCCTTCCATTTACTACTTTTACTATTTTTCTCAAGTTTAGGGGCTTTGAGCTTGCTGCTTCCAAACACAGAGCTAGTAGTCGATCCCACGCTCTGAGATCTTCTACTTCTGCTACTTGCTTTCCCTGAACCATTGTTGTTGTCACCTTCAGAGAAGCTAGTACTGCTACCATCTGAATCACCAGGATCAGATCCTGGGGGGGCTGACATCCTAACTTGTTTTCGGGTTTTTGGTGTGGATGGTGGATGGGCTGCTTCCGGGGGCGGCGGTGGTTGCTGTGGTGTTTGCTGGGATGATAGTACCCATGCAATGTCTAGGGGTGAGGGGGGTCTTGGTGCTAGTCTGGATTCCTCCCAGTGAAATGCAAGTCTATTGAAGGGCTTAGCTTGGGTAAGAGGGACTGGGATAGGTCTTTGGTGGGGAACTCTCTGTTGTGGTGGCAGGGGAAGGCCTATGGAAGGTTGCTTGGATAGTCCTGCATGAGATATGGTTGGCATGAATGTGTCTTTTAATTCCTGACCAATTCTTGAACCTATTTTGGATAATATGCTGGGATCTTCCCTAGCTTTTTGGGGGGCTGTAGGCGGAATAACTGGAGTGAGTGCACGTTATGTAGGTTTCTGAGGGGTGACAGGGAATTATCCTGGGATATGTTTCTTGGGTAATTCTAGAGCTAACTTGGTAATTTCTTTGGCTAGTGCTGATAGGCCTTTCGGGGTTGGTTCAAACCTAGGTCCATCTGGTTTGTGGAAGTGATAGATGGTGAACATGCTGTCTATGAGGGCATGTGCTTCTCGCTCTTCTCTTTATTCTCTATCTTCTCTAGTTTCTGGGATGGCTATTGGTTACATTGGAGTAGGGTGCTGGATTTCCAGTTCTGGCTTTTTTCCTTTTGGGTCTTGTGTAGGAGTAGGTTCTGTATCTGCAGGGTTTGGCTCATCCTGTGCTTCTGAGAGAGGATCCTGCTCACGTTCAGAGAGCTCTTCTCCTTCTGGTTCTTCTATATCTGTCCTCATAGATTGGCTGGAAGCAGATCTGGAGGGGTACATAGGTGGGTTTACTCTTAAGGGTCCCAATGCTTGATTTTGGCCTGAGAGTCTGCTAGAGGTTCTAGAGTGGGACGGTTCTGGTGCTGACATGGTGACTTGCTAATTTCGTTTGCAAGGCTGGGACTCTGTTGGTTGGTGAGAGGGAACCAGTACTAACCTACTAGTCCTGATGTAAGATTTTCTGAGATTTGTGACAAGGGAGGTACAGGGACTGCTGTTCCACTAGCCTTGGGGAGCTCGGGTCTGGTGTGCTGGATAAAGTGCTAGATTGTCTTAGACAAGGTTCAAGAAGGTCTTGGGTTGATCAGGCCTTAGAAAGTGTGCGTGAAAATCTTTTGCAATCTTAAATTGCAGGTAAAATAAATGTAAGTGCAGGCCAAGTTAGTAGAGGAGTTCTGTAAGGAACTCGGCTCTACCAACGTGGTTATGGGGTCTTGGGCACGCCCACTATATCCTATGTAGGATTATAGTAGATGGCTAAGAGGTTGTTGAGTGTAGGGTTGGTTGGGGATCAAGAGGTGCAAGTAGACAAGAATATTACTAGTGTAGCTTGTGTATTACTGAGGTAGCTAGACTCGACTGTCTTTAACCAGAACTGTCCTATCTAAGGCCGCGGAATTCAGATCTTTAATAGATACTAAGTTCTTAAGGCAATGAGTCTACTTTGACTCATACTAGGCAACAGTAAAGATTCATCATGATGCCAGATCATAATGAATACATGATGTCTCATTATAGATACATCCAGTGTCGGGATGATGCCTAACAAGGCAATAGAAACAAATCTGCCAACGAGATAAACAACCAACAAGAAAACAGAATACACTACTGCCCAATTAGGCAGGCATAACAGGAGGTGGTGGTCAACAAGCTGATATACATGGAACTAACACAGAATAATACAGGAATATGACAGGTAATAATAGAGAAATATGACGAGAAAACTACAAGGAAATACAACAAGACTAAACCCAATATAATCCTTCCTAATCCAAACATGTCCAAAAATTGTAGCTGCCAAAACAGGCCAAAAACGTGTATTGATATAACCCAATAAAATCCCCCAAAACTGCCAAAGATAAAACACGTGTAGGCAAAACATGTACTAGAAATCCAGTTCCTTACAATGTGCAACAGCGTCCATGATAAAGACTAGTTTGGATTTGTAGTTAGTTCCCTGATTTCCCGTGGCCCGTGATATTTAGCAAAGCTACTTTTGTTACATTGAGTTATTTACATATACCTGGCTGACACGACAAATTCAATGATATCACCACAGCAATTGACTTATATGCAAGGATTTGGGCGCCATGTTGTTGGGATATAGACCCACTCTAGTATAGTTTCCATTTGAGGGATCCATTGGTAGGTGGTCAAGATATGTAGACAAAGGATAAGAGAGAATATTCAGTAACAAGAGAGGCACTACAAGTACTTACCGAACGTGGGGTTGGGGCTTCACAAACACCCCAACACAATGAGAGCGTGTTGGTATTGGGACGATCACCCTGATACCTCATAAGGAAATTCTCAAATATGCTGATCCAGACTAGATCATAAAGGGTGTAATCATCTAGATTAGTCTGGTTCCAGCATGGATTTTCTGCTGGTTCTCCTTCCTGGAGTAAGCCGTAGTCAATCATTATATTCCACGCTATCTAAACCCGACCTAGGATTTTGGAAATTTCGGCTTGGTGTGGACCGTCCTCAAACTGCCCCAGCACTAAACGCATTGTCATCCCCTGGATATCTTTTGGGCTGGTGATAGAGAACTGAGAGGGATTTTCGTCATAGTTGGGTGATTTTTTTTTTTTTTGGAGTCTATACACCTAATGTTTCTAAGGCTGTGCGGCGCCCCCGTTCCCTCCCCTTAAAAGGTTCGGTACACCTACGGGAAAACGGGCTACATAAACGTTCTGCCTTTCGAGCCAAAGAAATGTTTAAGGAAATAAGCCCCTCCGACACAACACCCTCTTCCGGTCCATCTCCGAATGAATGTATGCTACCTCCACCACGCCTCTTCCGGCCCTCCCCTTACATGTATGTTGCCTCCGCCCCCAAGCCCCTACCGGCCCTCCCCTAACAAAATTATGGACATCAAAAAAAAAAAAAAAAATTAAAAAAAAATAAAAAATAGATTAACGCAGATCAATCTTCGAGAAAAATGTCTCCACCAGATCCACTGTGTAAAATCCTTCCCCATCCTTTTCCTTCTTGGCCCACCTCACCGTATCGTCCATGTCTTCCCATGTACTCCACCTCCGCGCTATATCTTCTCCATGCATACAGACCAAGACTACGTGCTTGCCTGTCTCGGCATACCTTCCACATTTCCGGCATTCAGGGTCATCTGATTTTCCGATCTTGTGGCGCCAGGCTTGTAGATTGCCTTTTCGGGTGCGACAAGGAACGTATGCGACTCTTGCCTTCCTATTCTACTTCACCACTCTTCCCATTACCGCTCACTTCACTCTTCTTTCTTACTCCCTCATCCTTTTCCACGCCTGCTTCAATCCCCCTTCCGTGATCTGGGGGTCTTCAGGGTATAGGTTTGTGGCTACCTTGGCCAGGCGGTCGGCTTCTTCATTCCCTAGTAGCTCGTTGTGGGCCTTGACCCATTCGAGTGAGATTGCATTGGGGTCTAGCCTGGATTGTCTTTCCCTTATCCCTTCCATCACAATCTTGAGGTCGCAAGTCCTCGCTTTTCCTGTATGGCCTGCCTCCTTCACTGCCGCAATTGCCGCTTGTGAGTTTGAAAGGATTAATACATCGGATTCGCTTGGTGCGTGCTCAAATGCCCCTCTTACTCCACATACTTCTCCATCCCACACTATTGCCAGCCTGCCTAATGTGACTCCTCCAAGTCTCTTTCCTCCTTCCACATTGCAACCTCCGCCTACCATTCCATCTTCATTCATGCTCCTATCAGTGTAGACTCCCGTGGCGTCGCAATATCCCTGGCTTGGTAAATGGCTTCCATCCATACCTCTACCTTGGAGTCTACTTGAGCCTGGAGTTTAACCTCCGAAAGTTCCACTTTTTCTACTCTTCCCCCATAACTCATTTTCTCGTGTCCCTTCTCTTTCAATACTCCTGCGCTTGCTTTGGATCCCTGTCAAGAGGGAGGGGAATCCGTCTGGACCGATAGTGTATTCTTGTCCGAAATGGTCCCACTCTCTCCCTCCTTCCTCATTCTTCCCTGTCCCATCGTCGAACATCAAGTCTGCTAGTGTGGTGGTGTCCCTCATTATTTTTCACATGAGTCTGGCTTGTGCTGTGTCCAGATCCATCCTTGGAGACTCCACCCCCGCGATCTGGCTGACCAACTCTTTTTTTGATCCATTTGTCACATTAACACACTTCTTTAGAGCCTGGTACTGCAGTTGTTCAAAGTCTTTCTCCCAGTCCCTCTGGCCTCTCCATCCTGATTCCGACCCCTACAAGGCTATTGCTCGGATCATTCCAGTATAAATCTGCCTCCAACTAGAAGCACTGATCCCCCACTGAGAAATTCCTAACCCTTTGAATTGCGCAAGCATGGTTAGTGCCTTTTTAATCCGACCTTTCCAATGTTCCTTGCACGTTAGGCTCTCGTCCATGATTATTCCTAACCACTTCACCCACTTCAAATCCTTGTTCTTTCTCCTTTTCTTTTTTTGTAGGACTAGCCGTTCGTACTTCGAGTCTTTAAGGGGAAGATAGTTCTCTGTCGCTATCCTGTTTACTAATTTATCTGCTTCATCAAGCACTTCGTCCATTTTTATTCCTCGAACCATGATTCTTTCCCATATTGACACTCCTGGATGTAGATCGTCCACATATAATGGGAGTTCAAGATAGAACGTGCGCCATCAGGTTTTCAACACATGCTCCATTTTGGTGTTAATCGGAGCCATCCAGATGAGAAAGATCACCGGTGAGAGAGGTGATCCTTGGGGTGCCCCGATATTCGTTTTTCCCTTCCCTCGTACTCTCTCGTCCCATTCCCACACAAACTGTCACGGGGGCTCTATTAACTATATAGCGGATACTCCAACTATAAAATAGAGCGGCCGTATGTTCTATTGCTACAACGGAACTTATTCAGAACTCCGAATAATTCTTCAGCATGTAAAGTCCCTTCTAGACTTATCCGCACCTTCAGGCTTCAATCTGCAAGAGAAGACGCAACTGTCCAGTTAACGCGAAATCACTAAGGTGGCACTGCGAGGTCAAAACCACAGATAAAGTCAGAACTCAGAAATGTCAACTTAGAACTTTGTAAGCTTCGTGTAGAATCGATTGCTTAACAGCTATGGTGGGCGCTATCCTCACCTTCGACAAATCTCTCACTATTTGTATTCCACGGTAATGTATATAGTGATAACTCGCGGGCTTTGGATTGCTCATGCCCGAAGGTTGTCACATCAGCTTTTCTTCATGCAGTTGCCTTCTGCACTTAGCCTGCCACCGTTTCAGCTACTGCAGAGTCATACTACACACTTGACTCAACTACGAATACTTTTCCCAACTGTATCTCTAAGAGATTACACTACCTATTCTTAGTTACTAGGCAACAGAGATAACCATAGTTTTATTCTAATCCGTGAGTAACTTTCAGAGGATAAACTTAAAGTCGTTCAATTTACAACTCAAGGTTCGTAATTAATTAATCCGGCATCAGCCATCAGAGTCGTCTAGTCTCCATTGAGAGCCTCCCTCGTATAAACGAGGACCAGTTTCAACTGCTTCTAACTCTGCAGATATGACTCCGTTGACCTTCATACAGTTCTCATTTGAAATCTCTTTCTGCGTGGAATCTACTGGACTAGGACCGTTATCTAGTTTTATCAACCAGGCATATGCTAGAAGTTGCAGAAGTAGTTTTAATAACTTCAACATCCTATAACTCGCCCAGCATAACTCCGATCGCAAAACGGATTCCAGAAATGGATTCAGCGTGCAAAACTACCCCAATAACCAACTTGAACCTAAAGTTTCTGAGAACTTTTATTTTCCCTCAGATTTCCATTGCCCCTTATGGTGTCACCGGACGCATTTTAGTGTAAATTACGCCCTAGTGGCTTGATTTTTTTATTTCTCTCTTAGGAGATTTCAGGGTAACCCAAAATGGCTAGGAGTAACGAATGCGGCTAGTATGATATCTCGGTAGGACTATAAAAATATGCTGATCGCAACCAGGGTTACGGTTTCCCGATCGCGTTAATTCTCGTCCAGCAATAAACTTTGGAAGTTGTTTACTGGGGTGGTGTTAACCCAAACAGCATTTAGTAAGTAGTTCACTTAGTAGGTTAAGGGTAACCAATCCTAGGTCAGGGTAACTTGGCAAGTTCAGGGTAACTGCTCCCACGCAACTTTCGACTTAGAAATATTTTCTTCAGTCGTATAGTAAGAAAGTTTGTCTTACTGTAACTAGATCACTAGAAGTCGGAATCACACGAAACTGGAACTGTAGCTCCAGCTACACGTTCTCAAGTAGTTCCTATATCCCTGGACTCAGCACGCAACATTTCTATTGTCGAGCTGTACTGCAGATAGAAGTATTACTGCTGCGAATAATATTTTCTAGTAACGCGCAATACTTATTATTATGTATTTCTTAGGCATGTATAACATATCCTTGAGTCGTTCTGTATAGTACAAGTACCCTTAGGTTGGCCGGTAGTCACCCCGTGACACAAACTCTCTTCCTCGTAAGAACTCCTTTACCCATAGTATCCACTTCTTGCCTTCTTCCGACTTTTCCAACTCCTTGATCACATTCCAGCTTCGAGGCCGCTCAACTAGCACCTCGTACCAGCTGCATGATTTGCTCCCTCCCTCAGGAGGTATTCGGCAGTACTACCTGCCCGCCATATTTGTGATCATTCGAGTATTGAGCAAACCTGGACTCCTTTCTAAACTCATGCAACACGGATGCGCCCTTTCCACCTTGAGCCTCGTCGCTAAACATCCACTCACTTCAAGATTACGTCCGAAGTATAGAGCTTGGCTGTCGCAGAGACCGACCCCGGCTTTAGAACAGCCTTGTCGAGCCCATTAGATCCCTACAATCTAATGACAGCCGCCTGGGGCTTTTTAAACCCTTTCCAGCTGCCAAGGTTTGTCTATAAGCCTGTTCACTCTCACTGACTGTTTAGGTCCCACAGATGGATCGAGTGATATTGACTACCTATTAACATGCCTCTGCCGAGTAGCAATTCCTGCCCTTGCTTGTCCCAGTTGCATTTCGACCTAAGTACAGCCATTGGACTGTCTGGGGCCCCCAATCGGACTCGAAGACAATGGTAACAGTTTATAACTAGTGTCACGGGGTGACTACCAGCCCACCTAAGGGTACTTGTGCTATACAGAATGACTCAAGGATATGTTATGCATGTGAGAGGAATACTTAATAATAAGTATCGTGCGTTACTAGAAAATATTACTCATAGTAATAATACTTCTATCTGCAGTACAGCCTGACAATAGAAATATTGCGTGCTGAGTTAAAGACTACAGGTACTACTTAAGAACGTGTAGCTGGAGCCACAGTTCAAGTTTCGTGTGATTCCGACTACTAGTGATCTAGTTACAGTCAGACAAATTTGCTTACTATACAACTGAAGAAAATATTTCTAGGTCGAAAATTGTATGGCAGCATTTACCCTGAACTTGCCAAGTTACCCTGAACTTGGAGTGGTTACCCTGAACCTACTAAGTGAGTTACTTACCAAATGCGGTTTAGGTCAACACAACCTGGTAAGCAACCTCTGAAGCTTATGGCGGGACGATACTAAGCCCAATCGGGAAACCGTAACCATGGTTGCGATCAGCATATTTTTAAGGTCCTACCGACATATCATACTAGCCGCATTCGTCGCTCCTAGCCGTTTTGCGTTACCCTGAAATCTCCTGAGAGAGACATAAAAAAATCAAGCCACCAGGACGTAATTTACACTAAAATGCGTCCGGTGACACTACAAGGGGCAATGGAAATCTGAGGGAAAATAAAATTTCTCAGAAACTTTCGGTTCAAATTGGTTATAGGGGTGGTTTTGCACGCTGAATCCATATCTGGAATCCGTTTTGCGATCGGAGTTATACTGGGCGTGTTATAGGCTGTTGAAGTTGATAAAACAACTTCTGCAGGTTCTAGCATATGCCCGGTTGACTAAAGTAGCTAACGGACCTAGTCTATTAGATTCTACGCAGAAATAGCTTTCAAATGGGACCTTAATGAAGATCAACAGAGTCATATCCGCTGAGTTATGAGTAGTTGAAGCTGGTCCACGAGTATTCGAGGCAGGCTCTCAATGGTCACTAGACAACTCACATGGATGATGCCGGATCTATTAATTAACAACTCTGAGTTGTAAACTGAACGACTTTAAGTTTACTATCTGAAAGTTAGTCTAGCATCGGAATAAGACTGTGGTTATCTCGCTTAAGCAGTGACCAAGAATAGGTAGTGTAATCTCCTAGAGATACAGTTGGGAAAAGTATTCTTAGTTGAGTCAAGTGTGTAGTATGACTCTGCAGAAGTTGAAATGCTGGCAGGCTAAGTGCAGAAGGCAACTGCATGAAGAATAGCTGATGTGACAACCTTCGGACATAAGCAATCCGAAGCCGCCAAGTTATCACAATATGCATTACTGCAGAATACAAATAGTGAAAGAATTGTCTAAGGTGAGGATAGGGCCCACCATAGCTGTTAAGCAATCGATTCTACACGAAGCCTACAAAGTTCTAAGTTGACAATTTCTGAGTTCTGACTTTATCTGTGGTTTTGACCTCGCAGGGCTACCCTAGTGATTTCGCGTTAACTGGACAGTTGCGTCTTCTCTTGCGGATTGAAGCCTGAAGGTGGGATAAGTCTAGAAGGGACTTTACATGCTGAAGGATTATTCGGAGTTCTGAATAAGTTCCATTGTGGCAATACAACATACGGCCACTCTATTTTATAGTTGAAGTATCCGCTATATAGTTAATAGAGCCCCCGTGACATTACTTTGTAGTTGCAGTATTTTCGTTTAGCTAAAGTGCTAAAATCCATACCAAAAATATGTCTGCTCCAGAAGACCAGACTCCAAACGCTTCAGGGCCTCGCCAACCCTATAACCCTTTACAATTTACACCTGTCGCCCCGAACGCGATAACCGAATGACCTCACTTGGAGGCCACCGATTCAGAATCAGAACTAGAACACCATTCTGTTATAGCTAATATAGTATCACGAGGTGCTCAATCACATGAGCCACAAGCAGATGACTCTCCCGATCCTCTAACATTTCCACTAGGATTAATGCTTCGCCTAGGTGCTCCACAAGTTAGGAATGCTCGTGGAAGCACTACCTCATTCTGACAACGAGTCGATACTAGGGAATATAGGCGACGAAGACCAGCCTTGTCACAAGAACAATACGAGGACCTACTGGCAGCAATAATCCGAGATGGCAAGATGGAATTTGAGGCTTCACATGCAGAGATCACAAAGTTAACGGATGTATTGTTGGCTCAGGCAAAAACCATTACTGACCAACAAGCTGCCCACAAGATCATCTATGACGATCCAAAGACCACCTATGATGAACTCACCACCCTTCGTCAACAGGTCAAAGACGAAGTCGCTGCTCTGAAAGGTGAAGCAGCTGGCCAAAAGGAGGCAGTCGAAACACTCACCGATAATATTAAAGCTGCACTGGTAATCCAGTGGGTGGCTTTAATTAAGAAGCTGGGTGAGGAAAATGATAAAATCATTGGTGAAGCGCAAGCAGAGTTCGATCAAATAAAGGCCGACTTGAAGAGCCTTCATGACTGGAGTCAGAAGGCTATCAAACAAGAGCAGGAAGATCAGGCAAAAAGTTGTGAAAGCAATAAGAAGTCAATCGAGACTCTGGACCGAACAACCACGACCATCAAACGCAAGCTCAAAGACCTTGAGAATACCACTAGCAAGCGTAAATGTAACGGAAGACCGTTTCTTATATTTGTCTTAGTGCGCATTTCCTTGCACCTATCATGTTTACCAGATAGCTCGGGCATAGTACCTTACGTACTATTACCTTGAGCGTATCCGGTCCTTATGTACTTTTCCTTTATCATGATGCATTACGCATCCACACATGTGTTTCTGTACTGGAGGCCTGACCTCCCACCCCTGTATTTATGGTCATGGAGGAGTGCTTTCTGGAACTGCCAGAAAGCAGGTTTTCTGGAAAGGCCAGAAAACAGGTTTTTCAGACTCCAGAAGGCTTGGCAGCTAGTATAAGTACTGAGCCATTCCGCCCTTCTGGAGGAGGATTCTCAGATCAGATCACTTCAGACAGAGTTCAGACAAGCGTTAAATAGCTTCAATATAGAGAGATTACACCTGTTAATTCTCTTCCCGCTTGGGAAATCTGTATGCTCTCAAAGACCCTCTGAGTCCTCGACTTAGCGTAACCAATAACAGACATACACTATCATTCCGGTAATAAGTATAGACTCTGTTAAACGGCCCGTGGTACTACTATTGGCATCGCCTATTACAGCTAACTTCTACTCTGGAATGTTGTCTGGTTGGCGTCTCAGGAAGGTTTCTTCTGTGTTGTCCTTTCGGTCGACTGGCAATAGTTGCGCCCTCAAACTGTCCTGCGATAATAGGCAAGACGGGATTCTAACCACATAGAATAAAGGACATTATACGATCCCACTCGTTCAGGACCTAGTGGGCTTCTGTCAACTGTGAAATCTTTGGGCATTTTAGGTTTTCGTTCAGAACTGTAGCAAGTTCCAAGTCCTTATTTTCAAATGAAATTGCGGTATTCCATAGGAACTGTTTGGTTGCTGCTTCAAGCTGCAGCTGGATGTCCTTAGGATGACTGCAGTGAATATATCCAAGCGTTTGCGTGTAGGCATTGATACTGTGTATTTGCTGTTGTATTTTCATCCAATTTGTTTCTGTCATAGGAGGAGACTCGTATGATCAAGTTGTAAGGGGAGAGTCTTTTTATGATTTTATGACATCGATGGTTAAAATGGTGAGTTCTGGTGGTTTGACGGATTCCTCCAATATCTCTAGTTCAGGAGTATCTCTTTTCTTTCGTAGTATGTCGGAGATTAACTTCTTGATGTTTTCGGGAATAATAGCTAATCTTCGTCAATTGTTGTAGGTGTACTGATTGTCCGTTTTGGAGGGTATAATGTTGGTTACTCATTCCGATATAACGACTTATTTTTTCCCCTTGTCCGTATATTGTATGGACAAGTACGTCGTTCCGAACGTGAATGATTTCCGATGGACTTTGGATGACTTTGGCTCGGCTGCCTGTTCGATATGTAGGCACGATAGTGGGAACGAGGAGAGCACGGCTGCTGGTTCATCGTTTTCTTCCGCTCCTACCATGGTAGGCACTCCTGAGGCATGGGTTATACCAACGATGCCTAAGATGCCCTCCCCAATGGAAGCTGAGGTGGCCTGCAGGAAGACCGTGAGATGGTCTCTTTATATGAAAGAATTGGATAACTCAAACTCCACGAGTTTTGAGCTGATGCCAACTGAGAGTGGTTCAGTTGGGATGGAGAATAGATGTACCTCGCCTGTTAGGGATCTAGTGTTGGATGGAACAGGAAGTAGCTATGTAGTTCCTACTGTATTTTCGTGTGTTTCTGCTGGTGGTGAGAAGAACGTGGTTGAGCCTTGGGATGGTGATGCGTATTTGTACACTGCAATTATTCCTAGGACGCATGGTCCCGCAAAGTCTTATGGTCTCTGGTATAAAAAGATACATGGGGATTGTAGTTGCCAGGAATACAAGAGGTGGTGTCGATATTGGTGGGGTAAGGTGATGGAACGAGCATGGAATTGTTTAATGGTATATACCACTGCCCCTTAAAGCTCTGCCTTGTCTTGCACAAGGTCTTTTGTTGCCTGTAGGTTGAGAATATCTCTGTCTCGGTGGTGAATTCTTGTTGCTAGGTTTTGTTGAATGTAATGTGTTATTGAATATGTTGATGTGCGATATAGGTGATGCCTGAAAAGGTATTATAAAGATACTAATGGGTAATCAGTCCATGGTGATAGTTTTAATAGTTAGATTATTTTGTCTATTAAACAAAATGTAATGGGCGATTCCAATAGTAGTATCGCAGGCCATTTAACAGAGTCTCTACTATCACTGGAGTGATAATGTATGTCCGTCATTGGTTGCGCTAAGTTGAGGACTCAGAGGGTCTTTGAGAGCATACAGATTTCCCAAGCGGGAAGAGAATTAACAGGTGTCATCTCTCTGTATTGAAGCTATCTAAGCCTTGTCTGAACTCTGTCTGAAGTGATCTGATCTGAAAATCCTCCTCTAGAAAGGTGGAATGGCTCAGTACTCCAACTAGCCACCAAGCCTTCTGAAGTCTGAAAAACCTGTTTTCTGGCCTATCCAGAAACCCTACATTCTGGCAGTTCCAGAAAGCACTCGTCTATGACCATAAATACAGGTGTGGGAGGTCAGGCCTCCAGTACTCAGAAATTCAGTTGTGGATGCGTAATACATCATGATAAAGAAAAAGTACATAATGACCGGATACGCTTAACGCAGTAGTACATAAGGTACTATGCTCGAGCTATCTGGTACCCATAATAGGTGCTAGGAAATGGGTACTAAAACAATTATAAGAAACGGTATTCCATTACAAAGGTACTCCTAGCCCGCCTCTCTTGATATACATGCTATCAATTGATGTGCTCTATTGTGAGAGGTGTAATTGACCATCCTCTCACCCTTCCCCTCATGTCCTTAACCATAGTATTCTTAGCTTCTAGTTGTTTATGATGTTTCGGGTGGGCTTCCAGGAACTCATTTTTGAATCATCCATTGTAGTCCCATTAGAGCCACTTAGTTGGCTTATTCAGTAAACGTTTGTGCTGGTTAGAACGGTACCAAACATCAGCTCGACTAGTTAGTATATCCGGTACGTACAAGATCTTTTCACTGGTCGTGCTGTAAGAAAGTGGCATCCGCACAAAAATATTATCGACTTTTGGAACTAATTCCTCCAGTTTAGAGAAAGTACCATCGAACTTGGGACGGTGCAGAAGGTTTTGTGGTTCCTTCTTAACTTAAGAGACAGGAGCAACTTGTTGTACCAGGGCAATGCAGGTATCTGGTGGTGAAGGTGGAGATGGTAGAGGAGGTGGTTGAATAGTTCCACCTAGTCCTCTTCCGAGTCCATCGTAAAGTGGGGGAGGAGTTCTGTGTCTCGGAATCTCTCCTTCAATATTGGCTGAGATTCTTCTGTTGTGCTTGCATGTGGTGTTTTCGAGGTTTCTAAGATTACGCTTAATGGTTCCAGTAGTTCCGTCCAGAGACTCTATCGACTGCTTGATTTTTTCATAGCTCTTTGACTGATCATCTTGTTCTTGCTTGATAGCCTTCTGACTGCTATCATGAAGGTTCTGCAGATGAGCCTTGATTTGATCGAACTCAGCTTGCGCTGCACCAATAATCTTGTCATTTTCCTTACCTAACCTTGTGATTGGTGCCTCCCACTAGATTACCAGTACAGCTTTAATTTTATCGGTTAGGGTTTCTACAGCCTCTTTTTGACCAGTTGCTTCACCTTTCAGAGCGGCAATTTGGTCTTTTATTTGTTGCCGATGAGTGTTAAGTTCATTATGGGTGGCCTTCGCACTATCATAGATCATTTTGTACCCAGCTTGTTATTTAGGGATAGTCTTTGCTTGTGCACCCAATGCTTCTATTAGCTTAGTGATTTCTACCCATTGTGCATCGATTTCAAGTTTGCCATCTCAGATTATGGCTAGGATGCTCTGCGGGGCGAATTTTGAGTCCTCTGCCCCCGTTCGTTTCGGGTTATCCCTACCGTCACCCTACTTGGATCCCTTCGGTATATTTCAAATATTTGCCTTTTCCTGAATATTCAGTAAATATGGGCCAAGCACACCTATTGATAAGTGGTCTTCTCTACCCTTCAGTTCCGTCATTCATTCCATCGTAGGCTCATGTCACTGGATCATGTCACAAGCACATATCATTGGCCCATGTCACGGGCTCATGTCACGGGCTTATGTTACGGGCTTATGTCATGGGCTCATATGATAGGCTCATACCATAGGCTCATGTCATGGGCTCTTTGCGGGATATATTCTCACTCTGCTGTGTACTCGCATAGTCCCCCATTCTTTCCCCGTTTGCTCAAGGGATTGTACCACCCAGCCCCCAACTGCGTCTACTAAGAGGTTTCTATCACTAGTTCTTGTCCCTGTTTTGCGGTCGAGTTTCTCTCACAGGTTCAGTCATGGGTTCTTGTTACAGGTTCTTGTTACGAGTGCATGTCACAGGTGATTGTCACCGGTACTTGCTGCTGCTGCTTTCTCCTATTTCAAATCCCCATCTATCCTTGCGCCCCCCTAATATACCCCATCCAAGCAATACACAATACTACAACCCATACGACCCCCTCTCCCTTACAACCCCTCGTAGCACCCACCCCATGCCTCTACCAGAACCACTACGCCCCCCAATCACGGCATAAACAATTCCTATAATACTAACAATGATGCAACCAAAACACAATATCAATCTACATACAGCAACCCCAATATTCCACCCACCCCGCACGTTCCCTTACCCTTCTCCAACCGTTCCCTTTCTATACCGTTAATCCTCTCTCATATGAAAAAACAAAAACACCCAATCCATCTACTGCCTCTTCATCATGCTGCTGGTCGCGCCCCACCCCCCCCCCCAGCCCCTGATCCGGCCCCTCTAGCCCATGCTTGCGCCCCTCCCACACGTCCTGCCCCTACTTCCGCCCCTCCTGCCCCTGCTCCTGCACCTCCAGACACTGCTCCTGCCCCTGCTCCCGCCCCTGCAGCCCCTGCTCCTGCTCCTGCTCCCGCCCCTCCAG
>Ga0307511_10002392_pt1 | contig 19626 bp, 24 predicted proteins | sample 13_EM_MG_FD_200266 | JGI IMG/M metagenome (GOLD analysis project Ga0307511, IMG submission 200266) | Populus trichocarpa ectomycorrhiza microbial communities from riparian zone in the Pacific Northwest, United States - 13_EM | ecosystem: Host-associated > Plants > Roots > Unclassified | place...
GCGACGGGAGTGGGGAAGGTGCGCTCGAGTGCGGCAAAGAATGCATGGGTGTGGAAAGGAGGGGGAGGCGGGGAGGGCAGAGGTGGACCGTGCAGGAGTCGAGTGAGGGACATGAGGTGCACAGGATTGTGTGCAGTACTATAAAGGCTCGCTGCTCTATTCGTCTCCCACCATGGCTCACTATCCATTCCCCTCGACCCAGTCCCACTCGCCCTACTACGGATACGCATATCCACCGCCAACGACACCGTCCTCCCACTCCCACTACAGCACTCCCCGCCGCAGAAACAACTCATTCAGCCACGCCTACGCCCCATCCACCGCGTACCCCGCGCACCACGCACAGAATTACCTCGCCGTGCCTGCCACAACACCGAGCCACCGCAGCAGGAGCAGGTCGAGGTCGTCGCATGGCCATACACCCACCCCGCACCACCACTCTCGCACTCACAGCCAGAGTCGTCACCACGGACATGGCTACAGTGCCAGCGCGTCCATGCACACCCCGTCAACGGCACATTCCCACCTAGTATGTTCGCTCTATCCACCCTATCTGTCTGTTCTCTCATCTCCTTCGTAGGACACTCCCAGCCACCAATCCCATCGTTATCCCTCCTCAGCCCACTCCCACCACTCCCACCATTCTCATGCCTATTCTCATGCTCCATCATCGCACCACCATCCCACTCGCCAACGCACACTCTCCATCAGTGACCGCGTCCGTCAATTCTTTGGTCTCGACCCACCCTACCATCACCACTCCACCAACACCGGCCGCAGACGTCATAATTCCTTCTCCAGTTACAGAGACGACACCAGACTGCGCAGGAGCAACACCCGGACCGGACCTTTGTTCTTCGGCCCCTCAGATCACCGGCGCTTTGTCGACGAACATGGCAGGGAGGTAGACCATCGCGGGCGCATCATCCATAGATTCTAAATTCCCCGCGCACTCACAAGTAGAATCTGATGGAGGTAATCTCTCGTACTTATCCCATGCTCTCTGTCGTATCGATTCCCAGTAACAGCTAGTATTTATGGACCATGTACAGTACTGATCGAAACCTATGTTAAGGTATGATTTGCTGATAGAGTTTGTTCGCAACATGGCGCTGGAGAATGCCATCAGAGTCTCTGTGGCCGCCAGTGACCATGAAGCCTTTTCGCTACATCCACCTCTGCCTCTGACAGTCCATTCCGTTGCTTTCCGATAGATGTCGAAAAGCCAAGTAACAATGCTCGTCCTTCGAACAATCCTGGAGCCAAAGGCTGGTCGTCCTCGGCGTCCTCATCCACTGTAATACCGTTCTGCAGCTCTCCTTGGTCACTCTCATGAAAATCGTCTTCGTCTTCGAACACATTCGGGTCGTACTGGCCTTCAAAGTAATCGATGTCCTCTACAGACCCATATTCAGATCCGTAGCCGTGTTCCGACTCGTGTCCTCCCACCTCGCGGAGGTTCAATTCTCCATCGTAATCATACTCGTAGTTATCATATGGGGCGTCGAGATCTCGTGCCAGATCGATGTCGTGCGCGGTGTTGAAATCATGAACGACTCCATCGCTATCAGCCTCGTACTGCGGCACCACAGAGTCGCAAAAACCGAGCCCATCGAATGGCGGACAATTGACAAGATCGTAGTAAAGGTCGGAAAACTGTTCCTGTTCTCCAATAGTCTGGAAATATTCCAGAGCGTCGTTTTCTAAAGAAATAGCTGACGTAGCCTCCTGTAATTGGGCTGCTGGGGACCTGAAATGAAACGGTCGAGCACATGTTCGGGCAGGTTGGTGGCAAATTTCATTTGTGTGGTTGTCATTTATTCCGCTGGGTATTTCAGAAGGTTCCAGTTGGTATGCCGATATCGACCGGGGTACCTCTAGAGAAGAATCTACGAATGGAAGGATCCCAGTCTGTGGATGGCCAATATCCAATTCGCTATCTGGTATTTCAAGATGACGGTCCTCAACTGCGTCTGGAACAGGGCTCGGCACAACAAGTCGAGAGATTGATGGTTGTGGATGGAAGGTGACACTCTCGGGTGAATAGCGCTGTTGGTGATACCCCCCCTGAGACGCAGAGTGAGAAGGATGGAGTGAGGAACTTCGATCATCACCACTGTTATTGCCTCTTTCCCGCACTTCCGGGGGGGAATGAGACCGAGATGACAGCCTTATTGGTTGCGGTGGTGAAGGTTTACTGTGAATTGCTTGCTCATCCATTTTACCTGGGTCAGGTGGAGCAAACCAGTGGCTACTGCGGAGATTCAACACGACGGAAGCAGCAGCTCTTGCGTCAGATTGCACAGGGTCTGATGGGCAGTCGTTTTGTGATTCGAGATCCCACACGACAGACTGCGGTCTTGCCAACGGACCTTGCGTTTGCCCGAGAGGGGCGGGGCCTTCGCTACCCCCTTTAGTTGGGATCTGGCCGCCAACTGGAGTGTCAACTTTGTCAGAATGTGGATGGTTAGACCGGCTAGATGTGGAATTCGGGCTTGATCGTTCGGATCCTACATCGTCTTCGACGGTAGTGACGTGCTGGGATGGTTTGTTCAGAAAAGCGAGCTCCGAAAACACAACAGGGGTAGGGGCTGGAGAGCTCGATAAGCTTTTTCGATGAGATCTAGAAGCCCTTACCTGATTTCTTTGACGAGACCTTCGCCTTGATTGATGCCTTTCCCTTGCTAAAGACGCCCAGGTGTCCAGACTGGAGCTAGAACCAAAAAAAAATTGAGCCTTGAAAGCGCCCATACGACGGGGGATCACTTAATACGGACAATAAGTCTGTCCTTCCTGACATTGGAAGCTGAAAACCCGTGCATGAGCGCGAAAGCCGCCGGGGTGAAAGCATGTGTTTTCTTCTTCGCTTTAGGGGCTTTATCCTTGTTACGTGGAGATTTCACGATCTCACGTTTCTGTCTTTTCCGTTCTCGACGCTCGGCGAGTCCTGTCAATTGCGAGGGTTGAAGTTCGGTTAGGTTTGTAAACATTTTTGTGAGCGCGAGAGACTTACGAGCTACGCGTTCCACATCGCTCGGTGGTGTCTTCTTCCGCTTCGCGCGCCCAGGCGATTTCTTTCTTGTGGGCTCGTTTTCTTTGTTCGAGTCGGCGTGGCAAACGCCATGCTTATTCAAGTTGTCTCCTCCGTCCGACTTTGGGGGTGAACAAGGTTTGCGTGGACGAAGGACAGGCGTATCAAATCCAAATCTGTTGTCGGTCTTTTGTACTGGTGTTCCCTGCAGGACCAGACACTGGTCGTCGATGGGACCATATGCTGATAGATAGGCTCTTTGCTGCTCGATGTAGCCCTGTACGAAGCGTTCCTTGTTCATGTCTGAGATTACGTGCACGATCGAGTCGCCTGTTTCGCGTCGCAATTTTCAAGGTCAAGCACAAAGAAACCCTCATCCCACATTTTCACTCGTACAAGACAGTTCTCCTCGCATCGCGCGAAATGGTGAAACGCAAGCCCTCTATCGCGACCATCGATGGTGCACAATGTGCCAAACGCTCTAGGCTTCATTTCGAGAGTGGGAGCTCCCCGCCCATGACAGTCACCATCCGAGGAAATGTTTTTGAGCCCACTCCTGCCTTTGACACCTTCTGGAGGTTTGCCGCTGAAAGACAGAGCATTGACGAACGCCGGCGCTCTGGTCATCCAGCACCGTAAGTATACACATGCCATCACCCTCTCATCGATTAGGATCTGACGTTCTCGAAAACAGATGGACAGAAGACCCCATTCTACAGAATCACAAATTTTGTAACACGTTCCGAATCCTGGACCGCGGTTGCCAGTTTCTCGTCACCGAAGTCATTGAGACAGGTCCCCAGACCCTCGAGGAAGTAACGTTCCGTGTCTTGCTCTTCAGCTTGTACACGAATCCCAAGACATACGAAACACTTCGGAAGAAGATTCATTCTTTCACTTGGAAGGGATACAAACGCGCCAACTATGAAAAAGTCCTGCGTCAGCTCTACAACGGGAAAGGCCCCATCTATACTGGTGCATACCAGAAACCAGCCCCAGATTTGGGTTTCGCGGAGGCCTTCATGAACCACTTGGCATTCATGGAAGTCCTTATGCAAGAACTACCAGATCGGCTCAACAAAGCCGAATACATGGCTGACGTGTTCGAATGGCTGCGAACGTTCAAGAGTATGGGCGATTTTACAGCTTACCAACTTCTCCTCAACCTGTCCTACTCCAATGTCATGAATTTTTCTGACCATGATTTCGTCGTCATCAGCATTGGCTCTCGCCGAGGGCTTCAGCGGTGCTTCGATGGTAACGTCCCTCGTTCCGCAGAGGTTGATCTCGTTCGGTGGATGCAGTTGAGCCAAAGAAGTCACTTTTCTCGTTTGGGGCTAACGTTCAACGGCCTTGGTCACGAACGCCGCCCCATGATGTTGTGCGACATCGAGCATACGCTATGCGAGCTCGACAAATACATACGCAAATGCAATAATCCATCATCAAAAGGACACCTTTTCAGAGGTACTGGGGAACTTGGGGAAATACGCATACCAATGGCATGGTGTCACGAGGATAGGCGCATTTTACGCATTAAGAACAGGGTGGAGGCAGAAACAGAGGCTCTAGAAAGATTTGTGGTGGAGTCAATTGTAGATCATCGTCTTGTGGATGGTGTACAAGAGTTTCTGGTTTTCTGGGAAGGGTATGGAGAGGATGAGGTAACTTGGGAGCCAGAGGAATCTCTGGTGGAGGATGTACCCAACATGGTCAAAGCTTATTTGAAGTCAGTGAAGGTGAGTGCATTCTGTGCTATGAAGTGGCAGTCAATGAATCATACCACAGGATAAGAGGCTTGCCATCCAAGATTGATGTGGACACAAAATCCACGTAGGGAGTTGATGCGGATTCGTTATCTCACGCAACTTATCTTACATAATCACAAATATCTTCTCGCATGTGCCTTACAACTCCCAAAACATGACCATATTTGGTAACTAGCTGAACTGCAATTTCCCACCCCCTCCTTGAGAGTTTCCTGGTCCCTATGTACTGTACATGATATGTTGTGTTAGCATAATTGCATTCTTGAATGACTCTCAGACTCTGGCTCTGGATAGATGCTTTGTCAACAGGTTGTGCTGTGCACAATCTCCAGCATCACACCATGCTCAAGTTGATTTGGTTCAATTGAACAGCCAAATTCATGAATAGAATCAATTTGATGCATCCAAATAGCCTCAAGAGGCTAATACATTTGACTATGGAGCAAAAATCTAAATCCGTCTTCTAATATGTTATGTCATAGTGCCATGTATTGTGTTTGAAGCAGCAGCTGTAGCAAGTTCAGGCCAACCAAGGCTGCAGTTCAACTGTCGCTTCACATGGCATCTTTTGTATTCTACTAAACAGCCCAATCCCAGTGAATACAACATGTTGGATTACAGTATGCCTCTCCTTCGTTAGTGTGATAGCATCATAGAGATTTCTAACATCAACTTTGATGACTATGATCGTCCGCCGCAATCGCGAGTCCTCGATCACTAGGCGGACCTCGCGCCGTTATCTTCCTGCACAATGACTCGGAGAAGCACAGCAATGCACAGTGGTAATAAACGATAAGATCTAATATCATGTACACGGATATTGTATCCAGAGAGCATCTATCATAGTTTTTGGATGACGAGGGCTGACGCAGCGCCACCCTAGACCAAACAATGAGTGGCTGAGTCTTCAAAATTGGATCAGAACTTACGCCATTGCAAATGCCTGCAGCGCCATATTCGCCCGATTTCAACCCATGGACCATAGAGACAATGATACGCGAACCGGAATTGCCGATCGCATGACCAAGCGCGACGGCACCACTGGGATAAGGTGAGTACAGGCGGTGCGACATGTCAAACTAGCTGACTTACCCATTCACGTTTACCTTGGCAGGATCGATCTGAAGCACTTTCTCAGCGACGCGTACGACGACCGAGAAAGCCTCGTTGATCTCAAATCGCGCGATATCATCGACGGTCAGGTTTGCCCTCTTGAGTGCTAGTGGCAGAGCAACAGTAGGTGCGACGGGGAAATCAATCGGCTCCACGCCGGAATCAGCATATGCTATTGAACGAATAAGCCAGGCATCAATCGGACGACAACTTTCTGTACGTACAGACCACCCTGGCAAGGGGCTTGATGCCGAGTTCCTTGGCTTTCTCAGCAGACATCAGAATCAATGCTGATGCACCGTCGTTGAGGTTCGACGAGTTGGCAGCTGTGATCACACCTCCGGGCTTGAAAGCCGACTTGAGGGTGGGAACCTTGTCGAAAATGACCTTTTTGTACTCTTCATCTTCTTTGACGATCGTGTCACCTTTCTTGCCCTTGATGACGACGGGGGCAATCTCGTTATTGAAAACACCTTCTTTCCATGCCCTCTCCGAGCGTTTATACGACTCGATGGCATGGACATCTAAAGATTCGCGAGTGATCTCATACTTCTCGGCGGTGGCTTCGGCACAGTTGCCCATAGCGAAGTTGTTGTAAACATCCCAGAGACCATCGCACTCTACCGAGTCCTTCGCCTCGAATTTGCCATACAAGGGGTTAGTTCGGGGTAGCAGGAAACTGAGTGATCCGGTGTCAACTGATGTGATATTGGAGCCGAAGAAGGGATACGTACGGTGCATTGCTCATGCTCTCCATGCCGCCAGCAGCGACAACGCTTTTGTAACCTGATTCGATGCTCTGCGCTGCAAGCATGATGGATTTCAAACCACTAGCGCAGACTTTGTTGATGGTCGTCGCGTCAGACGAGGGTTTCATGCCTGCGGCGAGCGCAACTTGACGTGCTGGGGACTGGCCCACACCTGCCTGAACGACATTTCCAAAATATATTTCCTCGACCACAGCAGGGTCGACTTTTGATTGCTCGAAGGCATGTTTGAGGGCTACGGAGCCTAGCTGTGGTGCTGTGAGGGATTTGAGGGCGCCATAGAGGGATCCCACAGGAGTCCTGGAGGCAGCAACAATGACGGCTTCGTGGGTCTGCATCGACAAAATCAGTTCATCCGTGGGTTATATCGCAGAGATGGACATACCATGGTGCGAGAGAAGGAAGACAAGAAAGAGCGAGTTGAAGAATGGGAGATGGACGTGAACCGAGTTAAGAGCATAACTTTATCGGGTCAATCCTGGCCAATCGTTATCCGAGATGGAAGATGGTACGATCAGTTAAATCGATTGATGGTACGAGAAATAACGTTGAGGATGAACCAGTACCACACCCAAGGTGCTGGCGGCTGGCCCCATCGTAAGAGCGAGGAGCGCAGCGGAAACCGGCTACGACTTTGTCATGTGAAAACTGCGATCATCATATACCAAAGTCTAATAACGTGCTAAGCACTGTGAACCAAGCCTCTAGCCAACGTAGATGATAGTCTTCTGCCTCAAATCCGTCATCCTTGGTCGCCTCGAGTATTTCTTCCACAACTGCACTAGTCCCACAAGGATGCAAGTACCAACACTGTACATCGAGGGTGGGATGGTCACCGAAGGACAGTATTGGGAAATTCGCGCTCGCCTGTCCGATAGCACAAGCCATCACTTGTGCACCATCGAAAGCATCCCGACGGAACAAGGGTATCTGGGACACCTCCGTTAAGTCAAGCGGTGCACCACCTGCTCATTGTAGATGTGTGACATGGATGATGGAAGGAACATTTTTACAACATACTTGAGTCATCCGCAGAGAAGTAAAATGTAGGGACTTGGAAAGTGGGAGACAAGACGATGTATTGGTGACAAACGACCTCATGAAGTGCCTTTGGGGGAGCTGCTGCACAGTCGGCTGTTTCCTCCTCAATTACCAAGTCCTGGGCCACGTCGCCGACAATAGTGGCTCTTCGCCGCCTCGGTGTTGTGGTAACGCGCTCCATGAACCCAAATCCCGGTATGTACTACGCTGGATGGGCTATCAAATTGCGGCAGAAATCAAGTGCGAATGCGCACAGCATGTTCTCTCCATGACCAACCGAGCTTTCCGCTGATTTCGCAGTGTGTGGCTCGTGTCGAGGGTGCATATGCCTGTATGAATTTCTTGCAAGCCTGGTCGAACTCTGGGCGTGCAAAGGTCATAGTCGATGGTGGAGGGGATGTGTGGCGTGGGAATCAGCTATAGCAGTAGCGAAATAAGGTTCAGCCACTCATCGACCAAATACCCAACCCATCTACGCCTAAACCACAGGCACCCGGCTCAAGCTGTCTTTTCAGTTCAACTCACCATGGCCGTAGGAAAAGTAAGCAGCGACTTGTCATACATCCGTATTGTTGCTGATGGTCCACAAATATTGACAGAACAAGCGTCTCTCCAAGGGTAAGAAGGGTATCAAGAAGAAGGTTGTCGACCCATTCTCGCGTAAAGGTAGGGATGATGATTGCAGTTGAGATACATTGAACTGACGGTGTACCTAGAATGGTATGACATCAAAGCACCGTCCATCTTCGAAGTCAGAAATGTCGGAAAGACGTTGGTCAACCGATCGCAGGGCCTCAGTAAGCACTGTCGTCAGTTGCATAATGGAATCTTTGATGGGTAATGCATCCTTTAAAGAGAACGCCAATGACTCCCTGAAGGGCCGTATCGTCGAGGTTTCTCTGGCTGATCTCCAAAAAGACGAGGAGCAGTCGTTCCGTAAAATCAGGCTACGGATCGATGAAGTGCAGGGCAAGAACTGTTTGACCAACTTCCACGGGATGGACTTTACATCAGACAAGCTTCGCTCACTCGTGCGCAAATGGCAGACTCTGATTGAGGCACACGTGGACGTGAAGACGACGGACGGCTACCTCCTCCGGCTGTTTGCCATTGCTTTCACGAAGCGCCGTCCAAGCCAAGTGCGCAAAACCACGTACGCACAAACGAGTCAAGTGCGGGAAATCCGGAAAAAGATGTTTGAGATCATGACTCGGGAGGCTACCAGCTGTGATTTGAAGGAGCTGGTGCAGAAGTTCGTGCCTGAGGCTATTGGACGGGAGATTGAGAAGCATACACGAAACATTTATCCGCTACAAAATGTCTACGTGCGCAAGGCAAAGATCTTGAAGGCACCCAAGTTCGATATGTCCAAGCTCCTCGAGCTTCACGGGGAATCGACCGATGTGCGTCATTGTGTCCATTTGCTGGTTCTCGATTGACCGAATGACCTTTGCAGGAGACGGGAACTCGGGTTGTGAAGGACTTCAAGGAACCCGAGATTCTTGAGTCGGTATAAAATGCATCCTTTGCTTACCCATCGCATACCTACTATGATTTCCCCACCTATGTACACGGGTACAGCCAATATATGAGCATGCCACCAGTCAGATATGGTGTGATTGCCCTCCCGCAAGAGTCGGATAGGGAACCAGCTAAACACCGGCGCAGGCTGAATATCAAAAGATAGTCCAAAATTTGTCAGATACTTGTTCCATCGGAGATTTCGCCAACATGGAAATTATCCGGTGTGTCCACTGGCATGACGACAGAGCCGATGCCTGCGAACATCCGCACCGCCCGCCGAAGATGTCCAAGGCCCAGACTTAAATACGAACACATCCCTCAGAGCCAGGTCTCACCCAGGATCGATTCGACAGCGATGTCCGACGTGGAGTACTTGCAAACGCTGCTCGTTCGATACCCGGACTTCCCAAAGCCGGCATGTTTTCGTCCACTGGTTCCGCGATGACAACTGACGGCCCCCGCGCAGGGTGTCGATTTCTTGGATATCTTCCCCCTCCTGCGCGACCCTCTCGCCTTCGAGACACTCATCACACACTTCGTCCATCACATCACTTCCCACACCATACCGAAGTCGGTTCGGAAGAAGGTCGATGCCGTCGTCGGCCTTGATGCCAGAGGGTTCCTACTGGGCCCGATCATTGCTTTGCGACTCGGTGCTGCATTCGTTCCGGTCAGAAAGAAGGGTAAGCTCCCGGGTGCGTGCGTTTCCGCCACGTACGAGAAGGAATATGGCCCGGTGAGCTCGTCTTCCCATGTGCCTTGGATGCCTCCCGCTTATCGTAATCGGGGGGCAGGATACCTTTGAAATGCAAAAAGACGGCATCCAGCCCGGTCAAAATGTCATCGTCGTCGATGACCTTATCGCTACTGGTGGGGGCCGTCCATGTTTGCATGCTGCACTACTCATTCACATTCCGTTAGGTGGGTCCGCCAAGGCTGCTGGCGAACTAGTCGAGAAGCAAGGCGGCATCGTTCTCGAGTATCTCTTCATTGTCGAAGTCCTAGGCCTGTCTCGGGATTGGCAACACGATAAGGCACCTATCTATTCCATCATCCAATACTCCTAGTTTCATCTGATACCCTATCTTTATTAAGCTCTGGGTTCCTGTAACACATACGTTGCGGATCTATGTAGTGCTTCAACTTGCTATAGATACCTGTAATACGTCCATTCTCAACGGAGTGGTCTTTGTGCAAGCAAATTGGTTTATTAATGATCCCCGATCACGGTACAAGTAGCCGGGTGTTCAACAGAGCGCGATCGTTGATATACAAAACGTGCATCGCGTCCTCTCGATTTTCCTCGTCATTCTCTTCCTCTGTCCATCCCTGAGATGGCAGTGCCCAACGATCCAGCGAAAACAAAACATGTCCATAACTCACCCCAGCTCCTTCCACCATCGCAGCAACGTCCTTGCCACTTGAATGAGGCAAAAGTACCAGTGCCACGCCTTCTAAATTCCCTGCCGCAGCAATTTCTTTCACAGTAGCAGAGGGCTGGACTGCCTCATCGTCGTCACTGACGACAATGACACCCGATGCACCAGCATTTCGAGCATAGATCAACTTCTCCAGAAAGGTACACTCCCCCCTCCACACAAGAACTGCATCACCTGCAAAATCTTGCTCGTAGTCTTTGCACCCAATCCGGTTAGACTCGCCTTTCCGAATCCGCACACCGCCCTCGTGGCCAAATAGTGTAGTGCTTGCCGGAGAGCCTGATAGATCTGCACCGAACAGGGCGGTCTGAGCCGTAACGTGAATATCCATATCCAATCCCCCGCGATCTTCGAGTGGGTCGGCGGTATCAAGGAAAATTCGCAAACGAATAGTGGGCTGGCGATGTAACTTGCCAAGATTCTCACTGGGAGAAAGTAGCGTCGTGTCATTGATATAAACTAGCTGTCCTTTTCGCACGGCGTGGGGTCCAACTGGAGCCAGTATCTGAGTTCACAGTGGGTACAGAGCATATATTACTCACGTTGTGTGATATCGTAACCCCTGCCATCCAAGCGACTGACAATGTGGGCCCGGATACCGGTAACATTTTGCAGAACGAACCCGTCTGCAACAGGGCGTAGTTTGTGGATACCGGGATTCGGATCTTCCAGCACTACATGGCCCCCTGAGGACATGACAAAATCGTATGACTGCGAACCAGGTCAAATACCAAGTAGCGAACATTGATATCCGACTTACGAATAATTCAGTGTGGGGTATCTCGCACCAGCCATCTAATGACCAATAACGCTCATCGGAGGGCTGGGACTTTACACCGATTAGGTATCTCACATACTCGATGTCAGATCGCCAGCCCACGCCACGAACGAGAACATCACCACGTCCAGGAGTTCGAGATCCTAGGGAAGGCTGATATACGGGACATTGGTGATTCTCCTCGCCTCGCATGCGCCGACGGGAAGGGGACATGGGCTTGAGCAGGTCCCTTGGCAACGTTAGTATGTGGCCTTCTGTAGTTAGCACATAATGCAAATCATCGCCATGGAGTTGGTTGTCCTCGTCAAAGAGCAGATATAGATACTGAACATGTGAGGTTGACATTTCCTGCTGGATACGAGACTCACCTTTAGTGTCTCGGACAGTACAAAGGAGTCCATCCTGTCATCTCTCTCATTCATCCGCAAGTCCTTGATTCCGGTTAGTCCGCATTCTACTTTTGACCTAGTAGTTATGTCTCTTAAGATCCGTTCCCCGACATCAAGATAAAAGGTATCTCTGGTAGCCTATGTACATAATAAGACTCCAAGAATGCCTTCCCTGGTAAGCACTCACTCGATAAAGGTACCAAGTCGACTCAATAAACTCAGGCCTGAGAGGATAGTGGAAAGAGGTCGCTTGCATGAAATTGACGTCCCACACTTCGGGCATACCAGAGTGTCGCTTCCAGATGTTCCAATCTATTATAGCACCCAGTTCAATGACCAACGCAGCAAAACCTAAAAACTCACATGTCAAGTGTGACTTGATGGCATTTTGGACATCACCAGCAAGGACTTGCAAACCTGGCCAGAATGCAGATAGCGAATCAATCGTGCTGTATGCCATATTTCCAGTACGCATGTTGACACTGCGAAACTGGTACATGATCAACTCAAAGACATTCCAAGTAAGGGACGAATATTGACCCAATAACCGTCCGGAGACCTCGCATATCGCATCACATTCGCATAAGCTTCGTTCCATACGTCTAGGAATTCAACTTCGCCTAGTTATACGTTCCATCAACAACCTTGGGGTCAATGAGTATGCATCAGTCACCCACCGCTCAAAATGTACCATTTCAGTGCATACTCATAGAACGAATCTATCCCGGCACCTGTATTGGATATCTCTGGAGGGCTCCATGCCTGTTCCAATGAAATTCAATGCAACATCGTGAATCGATCAGGACCTACGCCTGTCCATATATTAATAGTATTGCCAACTAGGCCAATATCTGATCTACGATTCCACAGGGCAAAGTAAGCTTTGTATGCGGCTTTCTCAAACCGCTCGTCGCCAGTGAGGCGACTCAGGGTAGCAAATTCCAGGATAAGAGAACCCGCTCCGGCCGTGCCTGTAAAGCTTCAGTAAACCTGGTGACCTGAAATATACAGCGAATATCGAACAAGTATTCAATGATTCCCCCTTTGCAACTCCATGGCGCAAATTGAGCTTTCTTGGGTATCTGTCAGTTGTTCGTATCTGCATGGGATGACTGCCTCACCCTCGAATATGGTAAGCCAGTCGGGGTCGCAAAAGCTGGCAGGAGCCGCTTTCCGAGATCATGAGCCAAGTCAAGCAACTGACCACGGTACCATGGTAGGAAAAAAGGTTGTCCAGGTTTGCTGGCGAATATATGTCCAGATAACAACCCACCCAATACACGTATGGTGGTTTCAAAAACCTGCGGTTTCGTATCGACATCAAACGAGACCCAGTCAATCACATCTCGGACAGCACGCTGGAAACCTGGAGGGTCTCCAAGGACCACAAAGGTATCCAGCACATCAACCAATGTAAGAGAGAAATTTCCGGCAACATCATTGAACGCAATATTAGCCCTACGAAACATTGTTCACCTTAATCTAGGTTCGTCGGGGTGAACTTACGGATTGCCCCAGTCTGGTCCCCTCCCTTTGCAAGACAGTGGAGAAAGCTGACATCAATCGGTTAGCGTTCCGCATGACGAGCCAAGCTTCATACTTCGTCGAACGGGAAAGCTAATGCAAACGTGTCAGCTATAGATGAGATTCAAGATACTAGCGCACCTCTTGACATGTAATTATTAAAACCATGATACCAAAGCTCTCGAGTGGAATCTCTGGGGCGGCTATGAAATATATGCACCCCCTCATGAGATGCAAGTGACATACCGAAGTGCTTGCTTCCGCCCTGTTGTCCATGTGTCTCCGCTGGCAGTCACGGTTGTAGGTTGTTCTCCGCGGCTGTACAGAATCAAAAGAATGTAAGTCATGAGCGAAGATGGCCATAGTCTTCCCCATTTCATTGTACGAGGATTGGCCTCTGCACACGGTGATGAAGCTTTAATGCGATGAGTCCCAAGAACCTTGATGGCTACGTGGACGTCACGTGACCTTTTCAGGGGGTAAATTGCGATGCTGCTTGCAGTACAGACATACCCACAACATGGCAGATGTACCCAGCAAACTCGGCGAATTCATACTGCGCGGATGGGTGAGGCAGGATTGGCTTTACTGTGATTTATCTCATGGAAGTGCTCGCAAGGTTCTGACAGACAATCCATGCCCCGGATCTAGCTGCAGAGGCGTACCGCTGCTGCGATCATCTCCGAAAGACCAAACGCTTGTAGTTCACCACTGTGTCAGCTGTGATAGGAACCCCTTTGGTGTGTTTCCTCTGTGATAACGGCTTGTGGAAATACTGACATTGTCCAGTGCTTGGTGTTGATGGAGCGCAGTCTCAATCCTCCTCCATCTCATCGATGTCTCCTGGCTCACGGTCATCAACCCCACCCACAGAAATATCCAGTAATTTGAGCTCTCCTACATTCGCTCCTCGAGCGGAAACAGAGGAAATGAGGCGTCGTCGTGAGCAGTCAGACCAAGCCTCGACGGAAATTGGCAAGCGCATGTTAAAAGGGTGGGCTATGCTTGGTGAAGAATGTCCAAGACCTAGATGTTACGGTGTCCCTCTTGTGAGGCCACCCAAAACAAATGGAGACAAAGACCCTCGGAAGGTATACCTTTTGCACACAACCAGAGCATTGTACTTATACTCTACAGGAATGCGTTGCATGTGGGACAGTGTACCTATCTGAAGGTGATTCTGAAGGATGGCAACGTCTTATTCCCATTTCCTCGACGACTTCACCATGTGGAGAAATATCAGGTAAAAGTCCGCAGGTATGTAGGCCTTTGCACGACGATCATGGAACCCCGACCCTAATTCGCACTCAGCCGATACAGCTTCCTACCCTTGATCCTGCCCCACCAACTAATGTGCGTAACGCTCACTCCACTGTACAAAATACGTTGCATTTACAATTCCCTAGTTAACAGTCGGAATACCTACCCTGGTTGCTCCTGAGTTACGGGACATACATTCGGTTTGACTATCTCATCTTATCTACATGTTCGTGTGCTCACGGCATTGCGTAGCTCATTCCAGTTTCCAGGAACGTGACTCTTGATGCACCTACTCAGGCACTGGAACTTGCCCTTGGAATACTCTCGGAAAGGCTCAAAATGACTTGTGCCAATCTTAACCTCTTGGATCCTGGCTCTGTCGCCGAATCTGCAGAAGCCATTGGCAAGGTTGCTCACGCATTGGCGCAGGTCAACCACCTTCGGCAATACAACATTTTGCAAAGCAGTTCAAAATCGTAGTGTCGGCATCGGAGTACCCGGCCCTTCTAAGTCTAGCCTGGTATGCTGGTCGGAGGGTTACTGACTCGAGCCATCTTCCATAAGGATGTTTATTGATTATTTCTCGCACAACTGTTTTTATCGGGGGGTGATACAGAAAAACTTTGCTCTTAGGGATAGTACGTGCTCAGACCTGTATCAATATAGTATCTATTTTCTTCGCGACGTTGTGGCCTACGAGGGATGAAAATGAGCAGACTGAATGTATTGTTCGTCATGCTACTGACCCTGTCAAGAAGCCACCTTGCCTTCGCATGGTTGCCTCATGTCCTCCTGCCATAAATTCTCAGCACACATTGTAACTAACGTCTATCGCCTTCACTCGACTCGCCACGATGCCCTTCAAGATATTCAAGGCATTCAGGAGCCGCAAGGGTCGTGACGATCCCGCCACATTGCTTGATTACCCGGGAGGACACAGTCTTGAACAAGGACGACAAGGTGGCCTCTTGTTGAGAAAGCCTACCAAGGTTGGTTTTTCGGGTGTGCATCGAAAATTCTGACTGATTTCCACTGCTTCAGAGGAAAGAGCCTGTGAGGAGTCTGCGAATATTGGAGTTGACATGACAGGTTAATGGGCGTCTTCCAGATATTTACCCCTTTGCCATCCCGCGCCCCGACAGACGGGGGAGATTTCCAAGATGGGTTTGTGCGAATCGAGGACCCAAACAATGTCATGAGAGGTGCTCTCAATGCTCGGCCCACGACATTGGAACACCCTATGCTACCACTTGAACGAGATGTCCGCATCCCGTTATCGCACTCAGAGCCTGGCCGCTCCCACAGGGTAGATCACCCAAGATTACCCGCTGATAGTCTGGGATACGCAGGCTCGTATCGTGGGCGAATGACAGAAAGAGACGCCCCAGATGAACCCATGGTCATACATTCCAGATCGAGGAGCGGGTCCTCAGGGTCCAGCGAGCGTACAATGGAAAATCTACGAACACCAACCTCACTGTATCCAGAGGAGAGGGTAGTACGTATTGAGCATTACTGAAGGCTGGATCTCATCTAAAGACATGTCTCGTAGATCCCTCCGCTTCCCCACCGTTCGGGAAGCTATATGTCGGCGTCGAAGTCTCCGACTGATATTTACGGTGGTCAACGGCACGATGTTCACCCCGAGGTATATTCATGACTGCCATGCTTCAAACTACTTCTGACCACATCGAAGCTTCGCACCCATCATAATCCGGAGATTTACCGGGATCGGCCTACTCGAAATCACCCAAAAGATCCAGTTTACTACATCGTTCCTGGTGGAATGAATGTTATCTTTCAAGATGAGCGAGGAAATGAAATCACCAGGTGGGTACCATACATGACATAGTGTCTATATTTTTTTTTCTTTCTGAGACAAGCGTCTAGAGTTGGAGACTTCAATGGGACTCCGCGAAGATATGGGCGCCCTGCGCCATTTGTTGTCCAAGACCCGCAGGGGAAAGAATTATACAGGTAATGACGTTGCGCCTTTACTTTCATTTTTCGTTCAAGTTGTAGTAGATATGATGGGCGTGACGGGCTTCATCCGATTTTACGAGTTGAAACGTACCCAAACCGGTAATTCATCCGTCCTTCGCCTGGCAGATATCACATTCTTACATCATACATTGCGGGTGCGGGCAGTCGCGAGAGGAGCCATTCGTCTCCCGCCTATCACTCAGACCCTTCTAAAAGTTACCACGATCCCCGAGTTGATTATAGGCACTACCCAGATCGCAGGGGGTATGGATCCTATAGAGGTTATCGGGACTATCGAAAGTACGGAGAAGACTACAGACGGCCTGGAGAAAACTACACAAGACATAGAGACGAAGGTCACGGAAGGCATGGAGAGGAAGATCACGGGAGGCATGGAGAAGCAGACTACAGAAGGCATGGAGATCATGAGAGTCAAAGGAACCACCGGGGGGATGAGAACCACGGATATCACGGGGAATATCGAGAGCATGAACACTACGGAAGTCACGGTCCAACTGAAGCTTACCTTCCTGGACCCGTCCGAGAGCCGCGTAGGATGCACAGCCATTCCAGTCATGCATCCATGAGTGGGCCCTCTAGGCAACTATCACCGTGAGTAATTTGTCTTCACAATACGGTGTACTCATGTCCTTCAAGTCCGCATACGGATGACAGGAGGTCTGGAATAAGCCGTGTCCATGAAGGATCAGTTCACTCTGGCGGACATATTGATGTGTATGACGAAATCGGCGAGGAGCTGGATGCTCTTCACATGGATTAACCCGTCACCTTCAATGAATGTTAGGAACGCTATTTAGATCCAAATGTATCCATATGCAGTTTAGTAGCAATGCATAAGTCTATTAACTTCGCCGATCCTTGACATTTCTGCTGCCAGTCCTTTTTCCGGCCATTGTGACAGAGTCAATTTCCTGTCGATTGAGCTTCAATATTCCACCCTCAAACTTCCCCACACCCATCCGAAGACCCCTCTCACGTTTCCGCTTCGGAACTGCACTTGCGCTTGATGAGTACATTCGTTTTAGGAGAGGGTGGTAATTCCCTAAATTTTTGGCCTGAAGAGAGCTAAGAATACTCGTGCGGCACAAATGAGAAACAACTATACCTCCACCAGTTGCTTCTGTTCTCGCTCCACCTTTTTGCGCATAAGCCCCTCTCGCACGCGCTTTGAAGCCCTGTTGTGTTCCGCCTGACGGTGTATACTCTCTCCCTTTCCTAATTTTGCCTCTCCTGAAAGTTCCAAAAGTCTTCCCGACAACGCCTTCTCCCTCTCCGCATGAGAGAGGTCTAAAGCTGGATTAAGAGAGCCCGAGAGTAACTTGGTGTGCAATAAACGGTAAAGCGTGGCGTCATTTTGTGCGTTTGTCCTAGGTGGCTATTAGTACATGTCACGAGGTAAAAATTAAGGGCGGACAAGTCATCTTCGGAAGCCTTGTGGTCCACGCGTTTCGAAGAATCTCGGTGAGACTCGAGGCGTGTTATATTGGCGACCTTAGATGACTGTAAAAGAATATGAGAATAAAGTCGCGGGCTACAGCTGCTCAAAACCTAACCATGAACGATTTTCGTAGTGCCTTGGGGATAAACACATCCGTTTGCGTCTGGGTTTTAGAGTCGGAGAAAATGGTGAGATCAGGGGTGTGAGACGAACTTGCGGTGAAGCCAGAGTTTCCTTCGAAATCTGGATTACTCATGAGATGCGAAAAAGATTTCATGATTGATTGTAGAACCTTCATCCAACTCGTTGCTCGAGGGCTCCTCCTCGCGACTGTTTGACTCGCCGAACCCGTTCCATTCCTCTGCTGAGCGTGAAGTACTTGGAGAAGCATCAATGGGTTCACGAATATTTCCGATCTTCTTCTTGAGGGCAGGTGGAAGGTCAAATGAACTCAGAAACTGCTGTCCGTGAACGTCTAGCAGGCTCAAGAGCCATTCCCGTTCATCATGATCTGACATTGCAAACCTGGTGGAGGCAAATTAGCACAGAGTGTATTGCCAAATCTAGTAGTCCCAGGCACAGTCATCCGTACTTCATTCTGGACTCCCTCATGGCGAAAACCCGCAAAAACGCTTCCAAGGCATCCCCAGACGACCTCCAGGACATCAAAATCTCGAAAGAAGAACAATGGCGACTAGTGCGCGAAAGCGGTGTGCTCAGTAAGGTTGCGGTGAACGCCGATGCGAAGGTATCCAAGAGTGAGCCAGATGATGGTCCTGGCGCACTCGCAGAAGAAATCTTCGATGCCGCCATCATCATCATGCCTATGACTTTCTTTCTCATTATGATGGAGATGTGAGCCTGCCAACTACTATTCCTCGTCTGACACATTCATATGGTGTTGTAAAGCCTAATTCATCACCAGTACGCAAGACAGCCAACATTCCGTGAAATTGCACAAAAGTTGCTGAACATACTCCCTAGTAAGTCGGGACCAACCTTCTTGGCCTTTTCTTGACACAACGCAAGTTATGTCTGTCTTTATGTTTTACAGTAAGCCCGGTATTTCCGTTGAGCACAACATTTACTGGTAACTTTCATATCAGCCATCCGCCATAAGCACAATATCCATGTACAGGTCGCTCTTTTCTTACTTTCCTTGGGTGTTGCACCGAGGATGATTTGGCTGGTCAACCGTGGTAATTGGCTAACCAACATTGCTCAGGTTCGTTAAGTCTTCTTGCAGGCCATTGCACTTATCATGGATCCTGTAGTGTCCACAATTCGCTACGATTTGGCTTTATACTATTCTTCAGCTCAACCTGCCTTTTGCAGTCCTGAGTCTTTGCTTGGTAGGAACATGGACATGGTGGTCAGATTTGAAATTGGTATAACTTCAACTGCTTCATTTCTTCCGGACAATGCATCGGTATCGACTATTTAATGTATGCCTCCAAGATATAGAATTTGCGTGTGGACGGAATTGGCAGACAAAATCTGTCATGGACAACACCCAAAGCCGCTAGAAAAGTGCATGGGCAATGTTTTG
>Ga0307511_10002393_pt1 | contig 19619 bp, 14 predicted proteins | sample 13_EM_MG_FD_200266 | JGI IMG/M metagenome (GOLD analysis project Ga0307511, IMG submission 200266) | Populus trichocarpa ectomycorrhiza microbial communities from riparian zone in the Pacific Northwest, United States - 13_EM | ecosystem: Host-associated > Plants > Roots > Unclassified | place...
GACCTCGGGAAAGCGGGTAATCATTTCCGGTACCAAATCTTCCCTCTCACCGACGTGCACCTCTATTCGAATAAGTCTTACGAGCTGGAAGCCAACAGCAATATCCAGTTCGTTTACATCTTTTCCGTCATCGCCGTGCTCATCCTCCTGATCGCCTGCGTCAATTTCATGAATCTCAGCACCGCCCGAAGCGCCAACCGCGCCAAGGAAGTGGGCATCCGCAAGGTGGCCGGCTCGACAAAAGGACATCTCATTGGCCAGTTTCTCACCGAGTCCATCCTGCTCAGTCTCTTCTCCCTCGTCCTCGCCCTTGGCATCGCTGTACTGCTGCTACCGGTGTTCAATCAGCTTGCCGGCAAATCGCTCCATCCCGACGTGCTCTTCAGCGGCCGGTTCCTGCCCATTCTCCTCCTGCTGGTGTTGCTGGTCGGCTGTCTGGCAGGCAGTTACCCCGCCTTCTACCTTTCCTCCTTTCAGCCGATCCATGTATTGAAAGGACAGATGGCTGCGGGCTTCAAGAGCAGCCGGCTCCGCAGCAGCCTGGTCGTCTTTCAATTTTTTATTTCTATTGGGCTCATCGTCAGCACCCTCATCATCTATCGCCAGCTGCACTTTATTCGAAATAAGGAAGTCGGCTTTAACCGGGACCAGGTACTCGTCATCCATGATACCTGGTCGCTCGGCCGGGATGGCACGACCAATCTTCGCAAGAACCTGCTCACCCTTGCTGAGGTCACCGACGCAACCGTCACCAGCGACATCCCCACCGTCGGCGGCGACCAGTACCGTCAGCCAGGCTGGTTCCGGGATGCCTCGCTAGACGCCAGGAAAGTGACCTTCCTGACCACGCTCCAGGTCGACGACCATTATATTCCCACCCTCGGAATGCAGATCGTCAAAGGTCGCAACTTCGACCTCACGCAATTTCCTACCGACTCCACCGCCGTACTCCTCAATGAAGCCGCCGTAGCGATGCTTGGCGCGAAGGACCCGCTCAATCTGATTATCTACAATCGGGCGGATGAGGTCAAGCCCGATGAGACGGGTCACTTCAAGCCTCTCGCTTTTCATGTCGTCGGCGTCGTAAAGGATTTCAATTACAACTCCATGCATGACAAGATCCAGCCTCTTGTGATGGTGGTCAACATGTTTAATTGGAGCGGCATGGCCGTCCGCTTCCGCACAAATGATGTCTTCAGCCTCGTCCGTCAGGTGGAAAGTAAGTTCCATGCCGCTAAACAAGGACTGCCCTTCAGCTACACCTTTATGGATAACGACTTTGATCAATTGTATCACGCCGAGCAGCAGACCGGCCGGATCTTCATCACCTTCGCCGTCTTCGCCATCCTCATCGCCTGCCTTGGGCTTTTCGGCCTCGTCACCTATGCTGCCGAACAACGCACCAAGGAGATCGGTATCCGTAAGGTCCTCGGCGCCCGGGTCACCAGCATCGTCGGTCTGCTCAGCAAGGACTTCACGATCCTTGTCGGGATCGCTGCGCTTATCGCCTTCCCCGTCGCGTGGTGGGCCATGTACAAATGGCTCGAGACGTTTGCCTATCGTACGGAGATCAGCTGGTGGATCTTCCTCGTGGCCGGCGCCGTCGCCCTCACCATTGCCCTGTTGACGGTCAGTATTCAGACTATCCGCGCGGCTCTTGCTAACCCCGTAAAATCCTTAAGGTCTGAATAGACTCATGCGCAGAAGCTGGCCCTTCTAGATTCGGACGCTTTCGCGTCCTCTTGCAGCGAATGATCGGCGAATTATTTTCGGGTCCTGAGCGCAAACCGATTGGATATATTCTTTCCAACTCTAAACCCTGGATCTATTTGGTTAGTTCTATTTTAAGGAGTAGCCAAACTTAAATGTTTAACAAGGTGACCGCGCGTGGAAATTCCAGGAGCGAGATTATCAATCACTTAGATCTACGATTAACCTTAAATTATTTAGAAAATAGTAGTGATGTCCAATCCGGGTCACAAGGCCGACCAGACGATAGTCCGGCCGGCTTTTATGTTTTGGAGCGTGGCGAACTTGTACGATAGCGGGATAATTGTGCAAAAAGTTCTTGTAACGCAATTCAGGCGTATCGGGGTAACACGAGGCTACCTGGGCAGCCACATTGACAAAGACCTCTTCGATGTCCAGGCGGCCAAATCGTTCTCAGTATTCAACCTCCTTATAGAACTGCTGCATGCCGTCGAAGCTGATCAGCCATACCACACAGTTTTCCAACGCCTGTATGCTGGCCATAGAAGGTTTCTGTGGAAAAAACTCGTATAGTTACATACAAAATCCCCTTCCTTATTGAAATAGGCGGTTTGGTCCTCGCCGTCCTTAGTTATATAGTATCGAACCAGGCCGGATTCTATAAAGATGAGATAGCGGCAAATCACTCCCGCGGTGAGCAAATGCCCCTATCCGTCAAAGTTCCTTACCCCCCAAATAGGCCTGTAGCAGTGCCCGGTAACTCTCGCCAATTGGAATTTCCCTGCCCCCGATAACCAATTGCGTTTTCTGTACCGATTCGATTTTGCCCATAGCGATGATATAGGACTTATGAATACGCATAAACCTGGTTGGGTCGAGCTTTTCTTCCACCGATTTCAGACTCAGCCTTGTTATGATCTCCTTGCCGGATACGAGCCGGATCCTTACATAGTCTTTGAGCCCCTCTATCAGCATAATCTCGTCCAGCATGACCCTAACTAATGAATAATTCGCATTGATGAATACGTGTTCCTGCGGGGCCGACGTCTTTTCCCAGGAAAGTTTCCTCAATTCATATAGCTCATTGGCTTTTTGCACCGCTTTCGCAAACCTGGAAAGCGGGACTGGTTTCACCAGGTAGTCGACCACTTCCAGCTCAAACCCCTCCAGCGCATGCTCTTCAAAGGCGGTGACCAGGATGACCAACGGTTGACGGCGAAGCGATCCGAGCAGCTCAAGACCGGTCAGACCAGGCATCTGGATATCGAGGAACATCAAGTCAACCTTTTCCCGCGCCAACAGCACCATCGCCTCCGCGGCGTTCCTCGCCTGCCCGATCAACTCCAGATAGGGGAACTTCCGAATATTGTCCTCTAACAGGACCCTCGCAGGCGATTCGTCGTCCACAATAATGCAAGTCATAGGCTATAAATTGATTACCAAATTTACCGTATAAAAATCATCCGTCTCCTGCACGCTGATCGTATGCTTATCGGGATACATCAAGGTCAGCCGCCGCTGCACATTTGCCAGGCCGATACCGGAATCTGAATCCGCCCGCTTTTTTTGCCGGCTAACGTTGTTCACCACTTCTAGCTCCAGGCGATCTGAACTATTATCGATGACCAGGATTACTTCGATCGCCGGATCATCCACATTTGCCGTGCCATGTTTAAAAGCATTTTCCACGAAGGGGATCAGCAGCATAGGTTCGATGGCATACCCCTGCGGATCGCCAGACAGGAACAAATTGAACCGAACCGTATCGCCAAAACGAAGCAGCTGAAGATTGATATAATTTTTTAAATACCCGATCTCCGCCGACAGGCCGATCTTCTGACTTCCGCTATCGTATAACATATACCGCATCAACTGCGACAGGCTGATCAAAGACGGCTCCATCAACTCGGACTTTTGCCTTGCCATGGAAACCAGCGTATTCATCAGGTTGAACATGAAATGCGGGCTCACTTGCGACCGCAAAAAGTCCAGTTCCGTTTTTAAATGGGTCGTCTCCATTTCCTTGATTAGTTCTTTCTGCCGGATCTTCTCCAGATACATCCGGTAAGAAAAGCTGCAAAATATAACCAGCGCAAAGGGAAATATAAGTGCTATCCTAGCCGCCTTCGGCTTCCCGGGCGCCGGCGCCAGGCCATGGGCGGAATTCAGCAAGGATAAATCGCGCATGAAATAGTTCATCGATATGAAAAAGAATAACAGGAGGCCTGCCAGCGATACCGCGTACCACCATTTCCCATAGTGGCGTCTCAGCAAAGGGTAAACCAGGTACGTATGCAGGTAGAAGATCGCTATGATGGTCAGGAAGGAAAAAAAAGTATCCGTCAGCGACCCCGTTCGCGGATCGTTTCGGAATAGCACAATCCGCAACAGGAAGGGCAGGACGAAAATAAATGTCCATACCAAAATCGGCACGATCCCATTGTAACGGCCAATACTTTTCCGGGTTGCACGCATAAGCGTCAAAATTACTCGTCTGCGGGCTTATTTCGTCCAAAATGCGATGAAAACTGTATCCCTTCGTATCAAAACCGGTTTATCGTCTACGTCGGCCGATCACACCTCTCATTTCAGTCCTTCATCCGGCAATTGACCGGGATAATCGCATTTTCTGTTTTTGATGCTATTTCTTTTCCAGTTTTGTTCCCGAATCAAAAAAGGAACGACATGAAAGAAAAAAAGCATTACGTTATTGCCGATTACCTTAAGATCACGGCCTTCAGCCTCCTTATATTGTTAAGATGGCCCGCCCATGTCCATGCGCAGGGACAAGCTAATCCAAAGCAACAAGCTATCCCAAAGATACCAGCCATCCCATTTGACAAAATCGGAATCATAACCACAAAGCTGACTGCCCGTTGCTATACCCTTACCGGTACCGCAGATGTGGACCCGGGCCACCCGGAGGCGGCCGGTGGACGAATAGGTGTCCTGGTCGGAGAACATGGCGTTTTCCTGGTCGATTGCAGTTATGCCCCTTTATATCCCAAGATCATTGACGCCATAGGCAAGATTGCCCACGGACCCGTTCGCTTTCTGGTTAACACCCACGAACACCCCGATCACACCGGGGGCGATCCGTTGTTTGTGCGGCAGGGAGCCCTCCTGATCAGCCGCCAGGAGACCCGGGACGCTCTCGCAGCGCCCCTACCCCCCGCCGTCGCGGCCGCTATCGGCCAAGCGGCGCTAACAGATGACCCCGACCGCCTGCCTGTGCTTACTTATGATGGAAAGTCTACCGTTCGGATCTATTTCGAGGGAGAAGCCATCGACCTGATTCCGGTAAATAATGCCCATACTAACGGCGACACGATGGTGGAGTTCGAACAGGAAGATGTCATCATGATCGGCGACTTCTACCGGAACTACGGCTATCCTTTTGTTGACCAGACGCACGGCGGAAGTTTCACCGGCGTGGTAGCCGCCATTGATACCCTACTATTGATCGCAGGGCCCAAAACCCGGTTGATCCCTGGCCATGGCAACATCATCGATCGCAATGCCCTTATTCCGTACCGCGATATGATCCTCGATGTTCGTGGCCATGTGCTGACGCTCATCGCCGAGGGCAAAACCAGGCAAGAGGTGTTGGCAGCGAAACTGACCGCCCCGTATGACAACAAGGTGCCGGGTGGCACAACGCCCCTACCCGCCGGTTTGGGTACCAGCGCGGACCGCTTTGTCGGCGCATTGTATGACGAATGTAAAAAACAAACGTTATGAAAAAAACACTGAAAATAACCTACTGGGCAAGCACGGTCCTTTTTGCCTGCATATTTATGACCACCGGAACACTCTACTTACTGCACCACGCCACTTTTGTCAAAAGAGCCACCGACCTCAATTACCCGGTCTATTTGCTGGACATCATCGGAACGGCGAAAGTCCTCGGCGGCATAGCGCTCGTAACCCCAAGGTTCAAACGGTTAAAGGAATGGGCCTACGCCGGATTCTACTTTGACTTTATCGGCGCCCTCTGGTCGCATTTTTATGTGCAAGGATTTGGGGAGTATGCGCTTATCCTCGTCCCCATTTCGATACTCACGATTTCCTACCTCAGTTTTCACCGGTTACAGAAAAACCCAGTAACCGCCATCGTACGATAAATACAACCCGATGTCTTACCAACCAGTCTTAATGAGAATTAAAATGCTGTTGCTGATCCTGATAGCAACATTGTCGGCAACTGCCCAAAAACGATATACCGTCAGCGGAACGATCAAATCGGCGACCACGGGCGAAACGCTGATCGGCGCCAGCGTAAGGCTAAAAGAAATCGGTCAAAGCGGCACGGTAGCCAACGCCTATGGTTTCTATTCCCTATCCGCCGCCCCGGGTACCTACACCCTGGTCGTAAGCTATACCGGTTATGAGGCCGTCGAGCAGCCGGTTTCGTTGACCGGCAACCAGGCGATCGATATCGCTATGAATGCAAGAACCCAGCTACAGGAAGTGATTATCGGCTCCAATCACCCGAATAATAACGCCATCGTCTCGCCGCAGATGGGCGTCGAAAAAATGAACATGAGGCAGGTCAACAAAACCCCCGTCCTTTTCGGGGAAAAAGACGTACTGCGTACGATCTCGCTGCTACCTGGTGTAAAGGCCGCCGGGGAGGGCAATACCGGTTTTTTCGTCCGTGGCGGGGCTGCCGATCAGAACCTTATCCTGCTGGATGAAGCGCCGGTGTATAATGCCTCTCACCTGCTTGGCTTTTTCTCCACCTTTAATTCCGACGCCATCAAAGACGTAAGCCTTTATAAAGGTTGCATGCCGGCGGAATATGGCGGCAGGTTATCCTCTGTACTGGATGTAAAAATGCTCGATGGCAACAACAAGCAATTCGGAGTCGAAGGCGGTCTTGGCCTGATCTCCTCCCGGATCAAGGCCGAAGGGCCCATACAGGAGGACAAGGGTTCGTTCTTAGTCAGCGCCAGGAGGACCTATATTGATCTGTTTACGCGGCTGTCGAAAGACTCTGTAGTCAAGGGAAGCGCCCTCTACTTCTATGACCTGAATCTCAAAGCCAACTATCACTTCGATTCCCATAACGTACTTTTTCTTTCCGGTTATTTCGGTCATGACGATATCGGCCTGAAAAATACTTTTGGCACCAATTGGGGAAATGCCACCGGCACCTTGCGTTACAACCATATCTTCAACAACAAGCTTTTCTCCAATACCTCGCTGATCTTCAGCAATTATCACTATGAGGCAGAAAGCTTCCTTACCAACGACGACTTCCAGGCTACCTCGGCTATCACAGACTTCAATTTCAAAGAGGATCTACAGTACACGGCTTCGGACAACCATACGATCAAGTTCGGGTTGAACATTCTCCGTCACAGCATCACCCCAGGCAATATTAACTCCTCGTCGACCTCCAGCATCAACAATACCAGTGTCGAGAAGCGGTATGGGTTTGAGAATGCGCTCTACATAAGCGACGACTGGAAGGCATCCAGCAAACTGACCTTGCTGTACGGCCTGCGGTTTAGCGGTGTCGCCCTGCTGGGGCCGGGCACGTTCAAAACCTATGATGAAGCCGGAAATGCCGTTTCCTCCGAAACCTATTCGTCCGGGTCACTGGTAAAGACCTACCAGTACTTAGAACCAAGATTCTCGGCCAGCTATCAACTGGATGACGAAACCTCTGTAAAGGCATCTTATAACCGAAACACGCAAAACATCCACCTCCTGAACAACTCCACGACTTTTAACCCGACGGATATCTATGTGCTTAGCAGCAACAATATCCAACCAGAAATAGCTGACCAGGTATCAACCGGATGGTTTAGGAACTTTCATGACAATCAATATGAGTTTTCGGCTGAGGTGTATTACAAATGGCTGCAACACCAGATCGAATATAAGGACGGCGCCAACCTGGTAGCCAATCCCGATGTAGAATCGCAGCTGGTGTATGGTTCAGGCCGCGCTTATGGGTTGGAACTTTACCTGAAAAAGAAATATGGCCGTCTCAACGGTTGGGTCAGCTATACCTATTCCCGGGCGGAGCAGAAATTCGCAGCCATCAATGCTGGTAAATATTTTCCGGCAACCTATGATCGGCCGAATGATCTATCGGCCGTCGGTATTTTCCAATTCACTAAACGTTGGAGCTTTTCCGGCACCTTTATCTACAGCACCGGCAACGCAGTAAGCTATCCTACGGGAAAATATATTAACGGAGGGCTGACCACCTTTTCCTATTCCGGTCGGAACAACTACCGGGAGCCGGCAAACAACCGGCTCGATCTTAGCGCCACGTTCGAGGGCAAGCAACATACAAAATATCACTCAAGCTGGACATTCAGCATTTACAATGTTTACGGGCACTGGGATCCCTACACGATTACCTTCCGGGACAGCAAAACCGTTCCCAACCAGACAGAAGCGGTGGAAACCAGCCTTTTCCCACGACCTGTCCCATCGGTTACCTGGAACTTTAAATTTTAAAAAATGAAAAACAGATCGATTTGGCAGCTCTTTGTCTTCATGGTTCTGACGACTGGTTGCACCCGGGTCATCGACCTGAAGCTGGACAATGTTTCGGGTCAGCTTGATATAGAAGCGAATATCACCAATCTCGACAGCCCTCAGGTGATCCACCTCAGAAACAATGTCGCTTTTTCGGACAGCAACAATTACCCTCCGGTCACCGGCGCAAATGTCTCCGTCAGCGATGCCGCGGGTAACAATTATGTCTTCACAGAAACCCAGCCGGGTACTTATAAAGGTCCGGCATTTGCTGGAATCAGTGGTACCATTTATACGCTACAGGCGGCTGTCAACGGCCAGTCCTATAGCGCAACATCAACGATGCCGACGTTTGTCAGGATGGATTCTCTCAGCGACAAAAACAGGCCGTTGAATCGTCACCAGGACGGACGCGATCAAAAAGTAATCAGTGTATACTACCAGGATCCGCCGGGAATTGCAAACCAGTACCGGTTTATCGAATGGGTAAACGGCGTCCAGGTGAAAAGCATATTCACCTATGACGACCAGCTAACCGACGGACGTTATGTCACAATCGATCTGTTGGAGCAAGACATCGATATTTATGTCGGCGACATTGTCAGGGTCGAGATGGACTGTATCGACATTCCGGTCTATACCTACTGGTTTGCCCTCGAATCCCAACAGGCCAACAATTTTAACGGGGCGGTTGCTCCGGCCAATCCGCCGACCAATATCAGTCCTGCAGTCCTTGGGTATTTCAGCGCGCATACCAGCCAAACCATAACCTACACCGTAAAATAAAATGCTTATGATCTACTATCAATGGTTCGATGTGTACAATCATGAACAGTGGAAGTATCAATACCGGACAAATAACGCAACCGCTGGAACCCTAAAATATTAATTATCAAATGTTTGCAACTTTGGCATGCCGATGGAGCGATAAATTTAACTATCAAAGGGACATTCGGATATGCTTAAAACTTATTTGACCACCACTCTGCGCGCCATCCGGCGCTCTTCCGTCTATGGTTTATTGAATATCGCAGGTCTCGCCCTGGGCATCGCCTGTGCGGGTCTGATCTTTTTGTGGGTGGAAGATGAATTCTCCTTCGATCACGCGTTTGTCAAACATGACCAGCTCTACTCGCTCCGGATGAACATCGACTATGCAGGTAAGATAGAAAGCAATACCTCCGTCCCCGGTCCCATGCCCGATGCCATCCGCGGAACGGTGCCGGGAATCGTAAACAATTCCCGCCTTAGGTTCGACCGGGAGCTTTTTGCCTTGAATGATAAGACGACTTACGAAAATGGCCTTTATGCCGACACGAGCATTTTCTCCATGCTGCAATTGACCTTTGTAAGCGGGAATGCTGCTGACTTTAACAAACCGCATACCTTAGTGCTCTCGGAAAAGATGGCGCAGAAATTCTTTGGCAGTACCAACGTTGTCGGCAAAACCCTCCGGGTGGACAACGCGCAGAATTTTGTGATCATCGGCGTGGTCAGGGACCCGCCGCAACATGTTTCAATCCGATTCGATTGGCTGGCGCCGGTGAGCAACTTCCTGGAAAAGAACAAATGGCTGGCGTCATGGGGAACTTATGGCATTCCTACCCTGGTTGAGCTCAGGCCGGGAACCGATGTCAACAGGATCAATCAACAACTGACAGCCATACTTCGACCAAAAGACCGCCTCTATACCCATGCCGATTGCCAGCTCTACGCCATGAACGACTGGCACCTCCGCAATAACTTTACGAATGGCCGGCAGGATGGCGGCGAGATCACCCTTGTCAAGCAGCTCATCGCTATCGCCTGGATCATCCTGTTCATTGCCTGTATCAATTTTATGAATCTGGCGACCGCCAGCGCCGGGCAGCGCGCCCGTGAGGTTGGCGTAAGAAAGACCCTCGGTGCGCTTCGACAGGGACTGATCGGCCGCTTCCTGATCGAGACCCTGGTCATGTCCTTTATGGCTCTATTGCTGGCCGTCCTTCTGATCCATCTTTTCATGCCTGGCTTCAATTGGCTGGTGGGTAAGCAGCTAAGCTTTGATCTCGTGACCCCCACCCATCTTTTTAGTTTGTTGGCCATCGGTATCTTCTGTGGCCTGGTAGCCGGCAGTTATCCTGCCTTTTACCTTTCTTCCTTTCATCCGGTGGCCGTGCTGAAGGGCCAGCGGATAGGTCTGAATACCGGGGCGGGCTTTATCCGCAAGGCACTGGTAGTGACCCAATTCACCGTTTCCGTGATCCTGATCGTCTGTACGGTGATCATCTATCAGCAGATCCAGCACATCAAAGACCGTGACCTGGGTTACAACAGGCAAGCGCTGCTGTATACTTCTCTCACCGGCAACCTGGCGGAACATTTTACCGCTATGAAGGCCGGGCTCCTGCAGACCGGGGTGGTAGAAAATGCAGCGTTGACCGAGAGCCCTCCCCTGCAAATGTGGAGTACGACCACCTCCGATATGCTTAGCTGGGAGGGAGGCGATCCCGGTAAGAAGATCAGGATCAATTGGGAAGCAGCGTCACCGGAATATCTTCCCACCATGGGGCTGCAGCTGGTGGCCGGAAGAAATTTCCATTCAGATATCCTTTCCGACAGCGGCAATGTCATCATCAACGAAAGCATGGCTTCACTGATGGGTAAGGCTGGCTGGGTAGGAGCCCTGCTTAGCTATGGGAATAAAAATCACACCCATTACCGGGTGATCGGGATCGTAAGGGATTATCTGTTCAACGACCTCACCGGAACCGTCACTCCCCCACTGATGCTGTCCTGCGAGCGGGAGGTAAAAGGGAATTATAATTTCCTCACCATCCGGCTAAAACCGGGTAAGGACCTGTCTGCCGGTCTTGCCAAAATGGAGGCCGTCATCAAGGCGAATAGCCCGGGCTATCCTGTCGACTATCGGTTTGTGGATGAGCAGTTCAATGATTTATTCCAATTGCAGGCGCACATCGGGATGATGGCCGGCATCTTCGCCGTGCTGGCTATCTTCATTTCCTGCCTTGGGTTGTTTGGCCTGGCCGCCTATACCGCCGAGCGCCGGACAAAAGAGATCGGGATACGCAAGGTGTTAGGCGCTTCCGTCTCCGGTCTGGCCGCCTTGTTGTCAACGGAGTTCTTACAATTGGTAGCCCTCTCCTGCCTGATCGCCTTTCCCCTGGCCTGGTGGGTTATGAACAATTGGTTGGCTGATTTTGCCTATCGTACACCCATACACTGGTGGGTGTTTGGCCTGGCGGGCATCGCTGCCATCGGGATCGCTTTGCTGACGGTGAGTTTCCAGGCGATACGGGCCGCACTTTCGAATCCGGTGAAGACCCTGAGAACTGAATAATCTGCTGTAAGATTAGGTCTTGATTACTATTTATTGGAAGGGGTAATAAAACCGAATCCTTTGGATTCGTTAAAAAACTTAACTGTTCCTTGCATTTTAAAGTATTTAAGAAGGCCTTTCGGGTGAAGCTTCACGCCAGATCTCTATTTTTTAAATACTTTCCCGTTTTTTACAACCATGTGAACAAGTTGGGTGTTGGAGATATCCTCCAGGGGGTTACCGTCCAATACCACAAGATCCGCCTTTTTATGTACTTCAATGGTGCCGCAATCCTTCTCTATTCCCAATGCCTGTGCACCGTGGAGAGTAGCAGCTATCAATGCGTCTATATTGCTCAGTCCGGCATCTTTTACCAGCAGTTTCATTTCTTCCTGTACAAAGGCAGACTGGTCATCATCCGTCCCGGCGCAAATAGCCACCCCTGCCCGGTAAGCCGCCGCCGTAAGCCTTTTACCAAGTTCATACGAATAGAGGTGGGTAGTATCCTGTTGCCCCCATTGCTGATAGGTGGTCAAAGTGGCGTCCAGGATGGTATGGTGTTCTTTCATCAGGTCGAACAGGAGCATCCTGGTGGTCACAGCCTTGTTCCAGTATTCAGTATCATGCTTACTGGTCTTCCATGACGAAGGGATGCTGTCTAATAGGTCATAAATCAACAGGGGCGCATGGGAGATAGAACTGACGCCTGCCTTAACCATGTCGGTAGGTTTCGCCGGCTTTAGCCATGCATGTCCCCAGACGAGCATGCCTTGCCTTTTTGCCTCTGCGACAATTTTGCCGACTAAAGGGGCATCAAGGTCAGCGTACAATTTTATGCCGGTAGCGCCTGTACCTTTTGCCTCAGCGACGGCCCAAACAAGGTTCGTAGAATCAGTTATGGCGCGCATGTAAGGCGTTTGTCCAGCCAATAAACCCGCTGTGCTTGCCTGAGTACGCGGGTCTGTAAAGAAAGCAGGGCCGGCCATCAGGGCTGAATAATAAATATCAGGCGCGATAATATCGCCAGTTATTGCATCACGGGCCAGGCCAGCCAGGGTACGTGCATCGCCTGCCATATCGCGGACGGAAGTAATGCCACTGTACAACATTCTATGTAGAACGTCCAGGGTAGCTGCACGGTTATCTGTCCCGGAAGGGTCCGTAGCAAGATGTACATGCGTATCTATCAGACCCGGTATTACATATTTCCCGGAAAGGTTAAAGACGGTGCAGGAGTCAGGCATGTCCGAAGCACCATCGTTGAATATTTTAAGGATTTTCTTACCGCTGATCAAAATCGTTTGATGTGGCAGACCAGAGCGGTGATTAGCATCAATGATGGTCACATTACTAAGAGCTGTGAGGGCCGGCGCCGTTTGTGCCTGTATCAGGTGAGAAGAGAGGGAAAAAAGCAATAAAAGATATCTCATGCGCTGAATTGTTCGTATGAAGTTACTTAAACATCTTTAAAGGCCGATACCTTAGTTGATGATGAAGCTACGAATGCTGAGCTATACTTTGTAAAACCTCTTTTAAAGTATTATCAAGGGAATTTTTAGTTGCAACGGCCCACCAGATGATAGTAGTCAGATATGTGATGAGGACACATCCAATCATTGCAATTTTCATCTTATCCTCCTGCGATGAACTCTTTATTTCATCTTGCCGTATCTCACTTCCATTCTTCTGATGGGTCGGAATAGCTGATCGGGTAGTTCGTCCGGATGGCATTGAGTTGGCACACCACCCGTGGGCTGATAGAAGAAGAGCAAACAGCAGAAATGGTAATTTCATGATATAGGGTATAAAGATTTATTGCGGCGATAAGATGATAAAAATCTATAAAATAAAAGCCATTTACAAGAAAGAATTGTTAAAGTTTTGCAGAAATTAACAGATAAACCACCGAGGGAACTGCTGTAAGGACACAATTATCACATTGTCTATGCTATCGAGCCCTTTTCATTATTTGCGATCTATTCCAGCCCGATCCTGAAGCCCAGCACTTTCCAGTCCGGCAGAGTTGTTGGCTTTTCAATGACCAGCGCCTCATCCGACAGCTTCCAGCGTAATTTCGTGGAACTGCCCAGCAACGTCACCTCCCGGATGGCCCGCGTATTCAGACCTGAAGCTTTTCCCAGCGATCTTATCCGGATCCCGCCGGCCGGGACATCGAGCAGAAAAGCATAAAGATTATTGCCGTTGGTCGTAAACCGGACGTCGTCAGCGGAATATTTGATATGGTCTTCGTTGAAGTTGCCCGCTTTCACTGCCGCTTCCCCCACCGGGCGCTCGCCGAATATTTTCCATGGACGCGAACCGTAAATTCCTTCTCCGTTGACCGCTGTCCACTTACCGATCTCATCCAGCGTCTTCAGCATATCCGGCTCCAGGTCACCCTCCGGCGTCTGTACGATATTGATCAGCAGATTCCCGTTCTTGCTCACTATATCCACCAGCATACGGAGAATATCCGTAGCGCTCTTGTACTGCTGACCCGTAGAATAAAACCAGTCCCCGATAGAAGTATCCGTCTGCCAGGGGTATGGACTGATGCTGTCCTGAACTCCCCTTTCGAGGTCCTGCGCCCACATGCCCTGCGACGGCTCCTTGCAATTATAGACGGCCGTCATTTTGCCGTTGTGCCATGCCAGGTTGCCGTTGTAAAAATTAGCCAGCATACTGCGGCCTACCACGCCAAAAGGCAGCTGGCTATCGGAATACAGCAGGTCGGGGTGATAGCTGTCCACCAGTTCCTTGACGACCCTGAACCACTCCTGCGGCCATTCGGTGCCGTTCGTAAGCCATTCCTTATCGTTCGGAGCGGCCTTGCTATGGTACAGATCGGCATACTGCGGATCATTACCGTCATAGGGTATACCCTTGTACGGACCGGATGTATCGGCGCCATGCGCGGCCTGGAACCAGGTATAGCTCGCTGCCAGGTGTTCGGAAACGCCGAATTTCAGGCCGTTCTTTTGCGCCGCCTTCTGCCACAAACCTACCACATCCTTGTGCGGCCCCATCTGCACGGAATTCCAGCGATGGATCTTGGAATTCCAAAGATAGAAATTGTCGTGGTGGCTGCCCATGCTCACGAAATATTTTGCGCCTGCCTTTTTATACAATGCCATTAGCTTCTCAGGGTCCCATTTCTCCGCCTTCCAAAGCGGGATGATATCCTTATAGCCGGACCTTGAAGGATGTCCGTAGCGGGCCAGGTGATCTTTGTAGTCGTTGTCTCCTTGCTGGTACATCCTTCGCGCATACCAGTCGCCCCGCCTCGGAACGGCCTGTGGCCCCCAGTGCGCCCATATCCCGAATTTCGCATCCCGGAACCATTCGGGGTATTCGTACTGCTTCAGCGACTCCCCGGTAGGCTTGAACGGACCATCGTTGACCGCCAGAGGCCCGACGATCGCCGTATCGGTGATCACGTCGATCCCGCTCCGACCCGGCTTTGGCGCATTTTTCCGGGCCTGGCACACCCCTGTCAAAAGAAGGCACAACGCCATTGCCCCTGAGAACTTTCTGATCATAGAAGTAACATTTTATGGTAGTTGCAAATCGATGGCACTTACGTTGCCGGCGTGGAAGATTTATTATACATTTTCGGCGGGCGATAAATGCAAGCAAATCGTTCTCGTTCTTTGATTACCGGCCAACCGCTAGTTTCCTTAACTTTATCAAGGATTTATCGGTGTTTCCCGTAATTATCGGAAACAAAGTTAGTCGACATGGTCGCATTTTTCATTATATAAAGCAGAGTTTCTATTATACAAATCCGAGGTACAATCCTCTGGTTACCGCCATGAGCAAGAAACTATTGGGACATACCTTTTCGCTGCTGCACGTTGACCGCGTAGGGCTCAACGAGAAATGGAACTATTCCAACGTGCTCAGCCCCTATTTCAGGGTCTATTATATCGACGATGGCGAAGGCTACGTGTACAATGCGAAGGAAAATGTACGGCTCGAAAAAGGATTTTTATACCTCATTCCCAGCTTTACACTCTGCCACCTGCGCTGCGACACTTATCAAAACCAGTATTTTCTTCATTTCTTTGAAGAATCTGCCGAAGGCATCTCACTTTTTGAATACAACCGCAAGATCATTAAAATGCCGGCCGGCGAGACGGACGTCGCCAACTTCAACCGGTTGCTGGAGATCAACCCCAACAGGGGTATCAACCGTTCGGACAACCCGAAAGTTTATGAAAAGAATTCCTTCTACAGACATTACCAGGAGTTGAACGAGATGGTAAGCGATGCCTGTTATCTGGAAACACAAGGCATCATCATGCAATTTGTAGCCCGTTTTTTAAATTCCTGTGAATCCGTGTTCCGGAGTCCCGAGCCTATCCCGCTGAAGATCCTGGACGCCATCCACTTTATCCAGTCCAATCTCAAATCCAATCTCACCGTCAACGCATTGGCAAAAAGAGCCAATCTGCAGCAGGATTATTTTTCGAGCCTCTTCCTGCGGTCCACCGGGGAAAGACCGCTGACTTACGTGCAGACCAAACGGATCGAACGCGCGCAGTACCTGCTCGCGACCACCCCCCTACCCTATGAAGAGATCGCGGAAAAAACGGGCTTTGAAAACCCACCCTATTTCTTCAGGATCTTCAAGAAAGTGACGCACCTCACCCCGGGTGAGTACAAGAAAAGGAACGGCCTGATCATTTCGCCAAAATAAAAGATGCCTGGATATTCAAAGCAGCATCGGACAAACCTTGCGATGTCACCGTAAGTTTAACCTCTCCGGCATTATGGGTACTTCTAATGACAACCAATGCACGGCCGTGCCATGCCTTACGATCATCCGATCAGGACACAAATCTCCTTGGTACTGTTGGAACGCAAATCTTTCACAGTAATCACGGTAAAATAGCTAAAGGTAGATCTATTTCGAAAAGCGGTGACAAAGTTCTCGTATTTTTCGTTCTCTAAGTCATGATCTGACGGATGTTGAAAGCTGCCATTACATCTCATATTTAGGTACTTTATAATACCTGTATGCATTCCAGGCAATCGGTATCCCAAACAAGATCCCAAAACATACCCAATTGATATAAGCCCTGGGAAGACTGAACGAAAATCTAGGCATTATTAAAGGTAGCATCACCTGCTCAAACACCACATTGACGAAGATCCCATATAGTATGCCGATAAGGTACTTATTGAAACGCAGGAACCTGACCCTGGGAAAGACCCAGAAGAAGAACAGGGTGAACGCAAAGGCGACAAAATAATGAAAGAATAAGCCTAAAAAAGCTATCCAATCATTACCTGGAAAGGCATTGTCCCGCCCCACAGCCACCGAAGCGATGCCCTTCAACATCCGGTCGGCAAATTTTCCTGAAGACATCCATTGCATGGTAAAGGCATAAAGTAAGTCTGTCGTTCCAACGAAAAGCCCCGTCAAAAGCACGGCTTTAAAAAATCTGTTCATAGTGTTTTATATTTGCCAGCAAAACTATCCGGCCTACATTGGAACTCACCATCAAAAGGCGTCCAAATCAGGTTTAAAATGCAGTCAAATTCACATAATGAACATGAACTGGTCAAAATCTGCCTGTCCGAGTTATGTACCCGGGCCGGTCTCCCTGTCCCCGGGGACCTCGTACAAAGAGATATGATTGCATTATGCGATATGATCGAATCGAACACAGGCGTGATGATCAGTCTGTCAACCATCAAACGTCTCCTCAATGGGCAGTTTGCCCGCATTCCTCAAATAGCTACCCTGAATGCCATCGCCCTGTCCGCGGGCTATAAGGATTGGAGGGATTTCACTCAGGCAAAAGCTCCCCGGGAGCCTGCCCGCCCCGGACCAAGGTCAAAGCCTCATTCAAGCCCCCGCCTCCTCATCGCCGGAACGGTCCTTATGCTGGTCCTCCTGGCAACCCTCGCCGTCCTGATGTCTCATAAGCCCGGCCCGGCTAACATCGACAAAGCTCATTTTTCCGCCACAAAAGCAACAGGCAACGACATCCCAAATACGGTCATATTCAAATACAATGTCGACTCGGTAGCAGCAGACAGCTTTTTTATCCAGCAATCCTGGGATCGCAACCGCCGGGTACAAGTCTATAAACATAATTATACCCTGACAGATGTCTATTACGAGCCGGGCTATCATACTGCCAAACTGATAGCCGGCGACAAGATCATCAGGACTCTGCCGGTCAGCATCCCTACAAACCGCTGGCTGTTCTATGCGATAGAGAACAAACCGGGCAGCCGGCCAAAATATATCATGCACCGGGACACAGGCATGTTAAAGCTATCTACCGGTGAACTGCTGGCGAGTAACATCGATCTGCAAAAAGAGAATGTCTATTGCAACACATGGTTTCCTTCCGACATCGCCTATAGCAGCGATAACTTCACCCTAAAATGCAGGGTCAGAATAAAGCCGGTGAACAATGAATCCTGTCCCCGGCTAATGTGTGAGGTCTATTGCCAGAACTATTTCATGTACTTCAAAAGCACCTTAAAAGGCTGCACCGGCCTGTTAACTGCACAATTTGGAGAGAACGCGCTCAACGGCCGGTCCAACGATCTTTCAGGACTGGGGGCCGATCTTCGGGAATGGCAGGAGATGGAATTCACGGTGCGGGATAAAAAGGTGAGCATCGCTATCAACGGTAAGCAAACCTACTCGAATGCTTATACTCAATCTGCCGGTCTGATTACCGGACTTGGATTTATATCCAACGGGATATCCGAAGTGCAGTTCGTGGATCTGAAAACCGCCGATGGGAAGATGATATATAGCCGGGGGGTACCGGCCTGGCGGCTCAACGCCCAGGCGCCTCGTTTATTATCCTTACCTCGCAAGGTATCCACCATTAACAAAAATGGTTTGGGCCGTTATCCACTGCGATTGCTGCGATGCCAAAAACCCGATGACAGGCACAATATCATCAGGGTGACCAAGCCGGCCCGCCACGCTGGCCTTTGATGCTCTGGCTGCAGATTCGGCCGTTTCCTGTCCATGGTAAAAGGAGTCGTCAATCGGGCCTGGTGCTATCGTATTTACCGTTATCCCGCGATCCCCCACCTCTTTTGCCAGCGCTCTCGTAAAATGTTCAAGCGGACCTTTAGAGCCCGCATAGACAGAATAGCTGGGAATGGTTGCCCCTAAAATGGTAGTCCCTATGTTAATAATACGGCCGTTCGATGCCATTCGTTTTGCGGCCTCCTGCATTACAAAAAATGCAGCCTTTGCATTGATTGAAAACGAGCTGTCATAGTCTTCTTCTGTGATCTCGGTAAAAGGTTTTTTGATCACCTTTCCCGCATTGTTGATCACTATATCGACCCGCCCAAATTGTCGTAGCGCCTCGTCAAAAAGTTGTTTTACAACTGCCGCCGTAGAGATATCGCCTTCAAACAATAGGGCATTAGCGCCTTGCTCTTTGATCAGGCTGACGGTGTGCCGGGCGTCGGCAAGCGCAAGTTCATTATGATAATGCACAACGATATCGGCGCCCTTTCGGGCAAGGTGAAGACCAAACAATCGGCCCATATTGCGGGCTGCCCCGGTTATAACGGCAACTTTTCCGGATAGTTCTTTTTCAGGTGACATAGTTTTTTTTCGCTAAGCTAAACCTGACCTGCCAACTATGCTTGTAAAATCCTGCTGAATTATACGCCCAGGAATTGGCTTGGCGATATACCGACAACTTTCCGGAAAGCGTTACTAAAATGGGCCTGATCTGCAAACCCCAATTCATAGGCAATCTGCGACAGCGGCCCTCCAATCTTTTTCATCAGCTGTTTTGCCCGCTCGATTTTCATTTGCAAAACAAACTGGTGTGGCGCGACACCTAACGTGTTCTTAAATAAACGGGAGAAATGGAATGGACTTAAATGAATAAGTGCTGCCAGATCATCCACTCCAAAATCGTCTCGTAAAAAAGCATTACAATATTCCAATACCTGCTTCAGCTGAAGGGAAGACAGTTTGGCCTTGGGGGCATATATAGATTTACCAGATGTCTGATATTGAGTTCCTAAATGGATAGACAAGCAAATGGCAAGGGATTGAATGTACATTCGTGCGGGTAACTGCTCCTGCTCC
>Ga0307511_10002394_pt1 | contig 19610 bp, 12 predicted proteins | sample 13_EM_MG_FD_200266 | JGI IMG/M metagenome (GOLD analysis project Ga0307511, IMG submission 200266) | Populus trichocarpa ectomycorrhiza microbial communities from riparian zone in the Pacific Northwest, United States - 13_EM | ecosystem: Host-associated > Plants > Roots > Unclassified | place...
CCATTGCAAAAAGCTGGCAGAAAACGGAGAGCAGCACAAGCATCCAGACTGTCGCCAAGCGTACGAAGCGGAAACTCATTGTGGAGTATTGAGGCTGAGCGGTAGGTAGAGGTTATCTGCACCCCTCATCAGCTCTAGCCACGCCTGTAGTTACAAACGGAGGAGTTACAAGAAGTTTGGTGAAGCAAGTTAACTGCTGTCTCTGAACTGTCGATTCGGGGTTGGAGTTTCTGAGTAAAAGAATGTGAAAAAAAGAAGCCGTTGCAATATCTCACTAGAGATAGTATAGGTAAAAGCTATGTAGAGCTCGAGATAAACAAGAAAGTAAAACTGTGGTGAGTATGAGCAAGTGACAGCTGCTGGCTGATGGATATTAGTAGCCTCGTCCCAGAGGCATTAAAGTAAGAAGATGAGAATGTATTGCGCGAGAGTCAAGAGGAATGGAAAGAGATGGGAGTGGGCGTACCAGGTATCTAGGTATAGTTAAAAGTAAAGTATGGATAATCCTCGAAGCTTGGCAGTACTATTTTCCCGTTTCGGCAGTCAGCGTTTTTGCATGTTCGTAGACCGAAATGCGCATGCCAGAATGAGGAAGATTGGCAAAGGTGGGAATTGAACCCAGATTTCTCTACTTTATCATACAACGTACCTTATATAAATTATGTAATTAAACCACCACACAAGTTTTGGGTGCTCCTACTATCATTCACTAGTCTATTAACAAAGGGGCATTCAATCTAGATCTTTATCATTTACAACTTGAGTTCTTATGACCTCCAAATTTGTACTAGTATGGCAACGCTTTGTACTCATATCTTTGCTCATGCACCTGCCCCACTTTGGGGGGATACCAGGGCTAAAGTTACAGTAATGCTCTAGTTTTTATGCATGCTTGCCCCTTGGGGCACTTGATGATCTAGGGCTGTAGTGAGTACTGACAATTTTATCAAATCGGACCAGTCGATAGTTTTGGTGTGAAAGCTGTAGGGTGCGGAGACTAATGGCAAAGAGCATTTCTTATGTGCCAAAATCCAAAAATACCTCCAAACAGACCCCAGATATGTTGTCCAATGGAAATACAATCCCACAGATGTATCGGGGTGTTGGTGTTCCTGCGTGGGGACTCGGTGGTCAAGAGAAGTAGTTACCCTGAACAGATTTTTTTTTTTTTTTTTCATACTACCCTGAACAGGTACCTATCTAGAATTTTCAATCTTTCGCACATAAGGGATATATATAGGTAATCACAAATCTAATGTAGAGCCTTTTTGATGTTTGGCCACATTCCACAACGGGTTGTGCAACCAGACTAGAGTAGTCACATACAGGATCACGATTACTAGGTAGTTTCGAGGCGATATATATCAGTATAAACTCAGCCTGAATACCCCTGGTATGTATGCAGCGTTGTCGCGGTGCCGCATAGGTATATCTGCATGCCTACCTTGGGTATGGGCTGACAAGTGACGGCACCACTAGGTAAGTGCATGACTCTTGGTCCGTTAGATCTAGATACTTGGAAAAATAAGTTCCAACCACCATAATGCTCCATTGACGTCCCCACGTCCCTTATTCCTCTACCCGTGCCCTTCAGTCTCCTATATAACAACCACCACCGGTATGTATACCCAAATCCTAACGCGAAGGATCCACGTCGAACACTCACACTTCCCTGCCAAATGGCACGAGGATTCGCTCCAACACTACATGTAACTATAACCTGCACATACCTACAGATCATCAGTTACTCAGCTGCCTCGACTACTACCCATGCTTTATACTTAATATCTACTAGTAAGTGCAACCCCTCCATCACACCTATGTGCCCGGCTGCAGAAGCTGAGCTCAGTATACAGCTTGTAGCGATTTCAAGCGTTAAAGCCCCTATTAGCAATGAAGAGTAGTACCCGTCCCCTGGTTCCTGAGGGTAGCAAAATTAATACTAGTGTAAGGGTTCTAGGTGCCTCATTGGCACAGGTTTTTCTCAGTCTCGCACTGAATTACTCGGACTCTACGAGGCCGGGCCAGGCTTCAGAGCGTTGAGGACACCTAAAGGTGCTGTGTGTGCAATGTGGTACGGTAGAAGTATGTACCACCTTTGAGCTGATATTACCAAGCCTAAATCTAACAAACGTTAACCCACGCCCACGAATATACACATCCGTTCGTCCGCAAAACCGAGCACAATGAGCTTCAGTGGTACCCACAAGTACGCATACATACATTAGTGCAACCTCCAATGGCTCAACCTCCTGCCCCGCTTCCCTGCAGTGTCTTGTCTCACCAGTTGCCCTTAGAGCCTGCAGCTGTAAAATCTCAACTTCAAGGCCAGTCAAACCAGAGTGGTCCATTTGAGCTGTCGCCCTCACGGAACGTCTATTTCCATTTCGATCCTTCAGCTCTCAAATCTGCCTTCAATCCTGTTGCAAGGTAGTGGTTAACCATTGCCCCGGTAAAAGGGTCCAAAACAACACGATCACCTTGATGCTGTTAGCATTCTAGATCAAGTATATACAATACTGATAATGTACGTATATTTCAGAGGGCATAAGCTAGTAACTTACATAGATACCTAAGGTTGGCCTTCCCTGGTCTTGAGCAAGCTTCCTCACTTAAACGAATTGTCTCCCTTTGTGTTGAAACCCCCCTGGGCCCCCGAGTATTGTCCAAATGCCAGACCTCCAAAGTTCGGACATAGGGCTTTTGCTTCTCCCGTACTTGACACCTTCCCTTATTGTTGAACTTTGACCCCGTGGGCCATGTCCAAAATGTATCCAATAACTTGAAGAGAGGTTCAAAATGTAAGGTCCGTACGATTTGCAGATGAAATTCTAAGAGAGATCCGAATGAGGGAATGGGTAACTAGATGGGAAGGGTTCATAGGTAATCTCACAATGCTCATAGATTAGGTTGGGGGCGGTGGGATGCTGCAAAACTGCCTCGGGATCCCTTAGCCGTTGATTTGCAATCTTGCATCGGAGGGAAGGACAAGGTTGTCTCGTCACACTCACCCAAACTGGACTTTAGCCTCGGCACCTAGGTGTGCAGGGAAAAGCAGTTTGACGCCGAAGTATACTTTACCTTGGATTTTTCACAACACGGCGATGTATCGTACATAGGTATTCTACTTACATCTCTAGCCTATTTTAAGGTCGGCCGAGGCTATGCATTATTTTCGACTGCGGTGCCAGGTTGGGCTTTTAATATATATATCTACAGTATTAGGAATATTGATACGAGAAGCATCTCATAGGTATCTAATACTTAAGCTTAGCGCAAGTACTTTATGAATTCGAACGGGCATTCAAAATCCAGTCCGCATGCGCGCACCCCGGGCCGAGCTGCAGCAAGAGCCTGTGTCCCAGGATCGACGGACGCCGACATGCACTATAACATACCAGCAGCCGACTGTGTGGCCTAATGAAGAAATTTCTATGGACTGCCTATATATTCCTAGAACACCTATGTAGTGCTTGAATTGGGTTCGCAAATCATATCGAATTCGGCCGGACGTCCGCTTGTACTTCAGTTGCGTATGGACTAATTGCAACCGAGTAGATGACCATGCCAGCATCAGGAGTTCAAGTCTACTCTATAGTTACGTTATTGAACGTATGATTGCATCATTCCACGCGGAAAGCCGAACTCGGACCGGATACACGTTGCTCTGTATGGCCGACGCCGTGAAACCGGTGAAACTTATATATCATTATCGATATGTAGTCCCGCAGGTCCTAATTACCCTACGGAGGGACAATGACTCTATCATAGATCTAGATCTCCTTGACCAGCCGGGCAATGGGAGCATGAATTTCTCACAGGGGAATCCTTAATAGTTGCCTAGCAGTATGTATCTCTCCACCCATTGATCTCCGTGCAGTAGGTGTACGTACCATGGACCCTCCAATATGTGCACAATCTGGATGAGAAACCCTAGCACGCTAAGTTAACGGAATATGCCGGTGTTTTCTCAACTCCTAACCTAGCTGAACGTGGCACCACTCTGGGGCCCAATTCGAAGGCTTCCATTGACAATGCGGCTTAGTGCCCGTTCAATCTTTGGTTAGCCTAAAGAGGGCGGGCTCCTCGCCCGTGAGTCATGGACTGGCGGGCAACCCTTGAAGAGTCCTTACATTGTATGAGGCTGTGGCAAACATAAGTCACCCACCAATTACCTACGTACCTTACGAGTAAGACCTGCTTGCTGTTTCAAACGCAAGTGCAACTATCAAAATCAGGGCAACTTTGTACGGACTTAATTAAGCGGAGGACCCCCCAGCCGGCGGACTTGTTCAACTAGACGAGGGTAGTGGTCTTACTCACAATATCATATATACTTCGATCCGAGTCGAATCTATCCGAACTCGGGGAACTTCTAAAATCTTTAATATTGCGAAGGCTAAGTATGGCCTCCGCCGAACTCATGTTACACGGGTCTAGCTTCTCGACATCGTTAGCGGGGCTATGCTGCCTGATGCATTCAGTAGTCTTGTGTTTGTTACCTGTGCTGTCAACTCTTGATCATCCATTCCTCGATATGACCTAGACCGCGCATGATATGCATTGATCGCAGAATGCAGTGAGTCCCCTGTTCGATATCTGCGAACCTGCAGCAGCCATTAATTTACAATAGGCGCATATATCCACAATCAGACTAGCCCCCGAGTTAACCCCCAAGGATGACGTCCCGGCTTCGCTACACTGATGATCCGTGTTGGAGAGCATAACGAGCCCAATAAGTTAGGCCTTTACGTTGGCTATTTGCAGCAAACGTAGTCCGCCCACTAACATGCATATACATAAGATGATCATGTTACTGCAAGGTATGGTCTTGGGGGTTCAAGTTTAAGAGTGAGTTACGCATCCAGGGGCATTGATCCTCATATCTGTTTTGGATTTTACTTCTGCAGAAGAGTGAGACCTAGGCAGTGACCGACCACTTTGCACAAGTTTGTGCTATTATGCTGTAGGATATTCCACTCAAAGTTAACCCAACCGAGTATTTATTGTCATGACTCAGATAAGAATGGAGATCCACTTTCCTAATAACAGCTCTAGAAACAGGAAAGAGGCTTCGGTGCCAGAATTTGATACCAACTTGCCAGGCATTCCCATAATTACCTGTCTCAGCACAAATTGTCTCATTCGCCATCCCTTCGAGCCACTTTTTCCCTCATAAGAAAAAAAAGATTCATTGCATGCACTGTGGTACAAAAAAAGTGAGTAAGGAAAATACTCACCTCAATATTCACTTCGATGTGTGTACACCATGTGAATAGTATAGGGGATAATCAGGTGATTGGTAAGGTGCGTACCCTATAGTGAGTAAGCGTGTGTTAGCAGTGCATGTTTTGTATGTGCGTTACTCACTGAAAACACACACCTGGTGAAGAGACTTTCACACATAGTGAGCACAATTGAAGGCCAGTAATTCACGCCAGTGAGTGTGTACATTCACATTTATGTGAGTTGTGCCAGTGAGTAGGAGAAAATGTGAAAAATAATGACGTACCAAGGAATTGAACCTGGAACCTCATTATACACTTACCTGATCACTATCATTAAGCCAACTGAGCACATCATATAATATTTATGACTGTGATACCTGATATATAAGTAGTAGTGCAGATTTAGCAGTAGCTTAGCAAAATATCAAACCTAAATTTCTCTAAGTCCGAACTAACACTCACAAGCGTTAGTTAACACGCGAGCGAAACTAAATGTTGGAGAGTAGTAACCGCTAGGACAAAACGTGGTCACTGGGTGCTAGGTTTGCTTAGACACCGATGGTATCACACTAAAAAATAGCTACGAGAGACTAAAATAACTACACTACAATAGCTAGTGTATAGTAGCGATGCTAAATAAACTTCATCTTATAAGTTAAATTATCTTGACATAACCTGCAATTCACCTATTTACTTACTTGCATGTGAGTATGGTGAATAACAAAGTGAAGTTATGAGTGAATTCAAAGGGTGAACATGGGGAGTGAATCACAAGGTGGGTATATTGCGTGAGCATACTGCAGTGAGCGCATTTATGTGAACAATAGAGTAAACAGGTATTGTAAATAACGAAGTGTACTCGAAGGGTGAACTCGAAGGGTGAACATGAGAAGTGAATCACAGGGTGAGCGTATAGAGTGAGCATACCGCAGTGAGCACCTCTTGGTGAATAATGGAGAAAATAAGTACATAGAAGCCAAACGTGAGTATTTTTGGCTCACATAATGATACTTGCATGTACGTGGGTAAATATTGTTCACTAAACAGCTCACAAGTCGGGAACATCGATTCACATGACGCACTATTCGGCTCACAATTCTACTCATGACATGAGCATTACCTCACCTAGCTCACTCGACATTCACTCCTTTTGCTCACCTCTATATTAACATTGTACCATAGTGATATTGCTTGTAAAGGAAGAATGTGGAAACATGTAGAGCAGCGGTGGCAATGACCCAAGCCAGTCTCTTGTCCTATGGCTCCACCATTTGAAATACTGTCTGTGCCCCCACTCGATGTTGGCTTTAACTCCGAATTTCTGTCATGAATAGAGCCGAAGCCAATGCTACGTACGTCAAACAAGGAGACCCAACTACCTCCCTCAGTCAGTCTCGGGTATAATATGAGCCTGTGTCCCTATCGTAGGTACCTTACCATGGCCCAAAATGGAGTCTCCGTCAGTATCCACATAAATTAGTCGGCACAGCTACAGTCTAAGCCGAATTGAACGAACTTGAGAGGTATGTAGAAAACCTTCCTCTTCGAAGGTTACACCATCACCCTTAAATCTAATAAACCGCCCCCAACCTCCGCTAAGATACTTAAGTACTTACTAGTAAGTTTCACAGGTAGAAAACCCCAGATCTTAACCCCGAGAAACGCTACCGAAGATCGCCACGTTGACGTTGCTGTAGTTTGCATTGCCACCCAGACAATCGGGACCACAGAAAATGAGATCCTGGTAGACTGTGTGTGCTTAGGGCAACCTAGAAGATGCCCCGCTCGGTACATTCCGAAGGCGGCAGCCACCCGCCACCTCTGTGGGGCACAATGGTATCTATGCGGTCCAAGCGGCAATTATAGAACCGCCGAAGTTTGACGGGTTAACGTCAATAATATTATATATCCATTGAGGATACATCTACAATAACCATTTACAAGTCCAGTAGCTACGTATCATACACTACACGTGTAAGATAAGCACCATGGGAATATTCAGTAACACGAGTCAATGACGCTTTCGGGTTCGCCATCAGGTGAAGTTGATTACTTCCTCAAGTGGAGAGTATCCTGGTATGGTCTAGAGCTTTGCAAGCATGCGAGCATGCACACTGGCTTTATAATTATTACTTAAATATGAAGGCCGACGTAAACCCGAGACAACGTCCCCACCAAAGCCCTAAGCCTCTCACTCTGTCAATGTGATCCCAGTCCTACAGTTAGTGCACACTGGCTCTTACAGGCATGTCATGCCTTTGAAGCCAGCTAGTAGTACAGAGCTATACACGCAAAAACACGGATATCAATAAGAGTGGGGCATTTCTCCAGGGTTAAGGCCAGTCAATGTCTCAACCAGTACCTACCGTTTAAGGTAAAACCTGTTGCCTCCATGAAACCATACACTGGGCCCGGTTGTTGGAAAGTCTGTGTGATCCAATCCCGGCGTGCATTCGGACATCCGAGCTTACCATATTCCGCACTATCCTGGTAGATATGGCCCAGTTAACATCATGGTTCTAGACTGGCATTATACGTAAGGCTGGAGATTGTTTTTTTGGATTTTTTTTGAGTCTATACGCCTGATCAACCTAAGGTTATGCGGCGCCCCCCTTTAAAGGTTCGGTACACCTACGGGAAAACGGGCTACATAAACGTCCTGCCTTCCGAGCCTATGAGATCAATATAACCAAAATAACCCCTCTTCCTCCGCCACGCCCTCTACCGGCTCTTCCCCTTTAGATGTGGATACCTCCGCCACCACGCCCCTTCCGGCCCTCCCCTTCGCAAAATAAGACAGACGCACGCAAGACAAAATCAACGCAAATTGATCTTAGAGAGAAATGTCTCCACTAAATCGAGCCTAGTTCGTCCTTCTCCTTCCTCGCCCACCTCTTCCTATATCCATGTCTTCCCACGTTCCCCATCTCCGCCCTATCTCTCCATGCGTACAGACCAAGGGCTTGCCTGTCTCCGCATATCTCCCGCCTTTCCGGCATTCCAGGTCATCTGCATGTCCAATTTTATGTCGCCAGGCTTGTAGAGGCTGCAGATTGTAGACCCAATAAAGTTACTTGTGTTGTGTTGTCTATTCCACTACAAATTAGCGGAAGCAAACTGTCACGGAATATCTAAGACATCCAGGAACCCGCCCCGCCCCGAATTTCGCCGGGACCGCGCAAGCGTCTTCGTATGCGAGACAGAATGCAAATTATTAGAGTATGGTATGTCTCACAACAATAAGGAAATCCTTTAGGCTCAATTTTGGTGATCATACACGTCTGGCTCTTGAAGAAATTAGATCACATACGTGTACCTAGGTCTATTCGATGCAATTGCTACCCCAATAATGTTGAGGCACACCCACTGGTAACTCGGTTTGTGAACATGTCTATAAGGTGCCTAGGATATCTCAATACCAAATTGTACCTGTATGTAGATAACATGTCGATGTACCCAAACGGTTTGACTTCGTACATACGGTAGGTCCTATATCTCCAGGTCAAGCTCAAGTATTTCATCTACGTTATCGTGGCCTCATAAAACTAGATATATCTCGACTGAGATACTTTAGCGCACACGACCATAAGTATAGTTCTACGTTTAAGCACATGGCCATGCCTATATGTCTGGTATTGCCAGCGACCCATGCATGGCTACCGTCATGTTTACTAGCCAGGCAGATACTTCCAAATAGGGCATCCAGTGTAGTTAATAGATGCAATCATCAATTATAGCATCCTTATAAGCCGCCCGTCAGACATCATAAGTACGTGAGACCTGCTACTTAATTATCTATTGCCAGCCACTCTAAAAGCAAATATATCCCAAGCTCTCAGCTGTGCATGTGTAACCTATAGGCCTAGGTGTGTGCACATATAGCCGTATACGTGGAGGCCAGGGAAAGTCGTAAAAGCCGGCACAAGTGTATGTCAATTAATGAATTACGGAGGAAACCCGGTCAGATTTGAATGGGTATTTCTGAATACTAATATATCGGAGCCAAGATGACTATATATCCTTCATTGTGCAGAAAGGTTGGTGTGTCTATATATGTAAAGTGCTTGACATGCTGCAATAGTATAGTATTTATAGTTCATCAACAAGGATTGGGATACTGTTTTTGCGCCTTCGTCTTCCTCATTCTCAATCAGGAATTTCACTTCTATGAGCCAATGCTTTTAAACATGCTAATATCTAGAAAAGCTTGGGTTTTGGTACGCTTTAAGACGCTTCTGAAACAAAAACAGATTGGATCCATGGGAAATGTTACTTACTTGTAGATAGGTAAACGTACATCCTATACTTCAGGGAAAGTATATTAGTAATTGTAATTGCATTGTGGTCTTCCATCGTATAATAATTGTTCAGGAGCCCCTCTTAGCTAGGCTCTAGGCTTGTTTTGGTCTCGGATTGAACTTCAATATCATGCCATATTTACTATAAATCACTTCTCATCATACGGAGCTTGATCACTTCGATCTCGAGTAAGAAAGGCGCCACTACTAATCTGGATGGCCAGTGTTTTCATACATATACGTGGGGTGGTTCGAACTATGAGGCTTTAAGGGTAGTACTCCGTATCGCATTTATGATGCTTTGGATCCCCGGAGGTCCTAGGAAGGTACAAAGCCCTACAAGGTCAATACCTAGCCGCATATGGCCGGGCCACATATTCTATCAATCTCCAACCACCTAGAGCCTGTATACATGTTATACATCGCTCAAATTCTGCACGAACCGCCAGATGCGCCAATATGCAGGTGTACTGTACCAATAGTACAAATTGAGTTGGACAATCTTAGCTGTAATCAATCCTGTATCATAAATTCTACGTCTATCACTCATAATGATGATATCGGAACGGTCATGACCACTACGTGCACTGCACGTACGGTACTCATTGATAACACGTTTCCATGAATAATCGTATTTCCCCACTTTTTGGCCCATTGCGCCTCTGTATCCATGCTCTTGGAACTGCTCACCAAGGCATGGACCATGTATCCACGAATAGGAGTGAATAAAAGGCAATTGAGCATGCAATAGAACGAGAATGGATAGAGCCCGATTGTCACATGATTGATTAAAAACGTTCGGTTCGTACATTTTACCGTGCTCATGCATGAGGGTCCACGTCAGCTGAGTGGCTGCCACGTGCCTATTCCACTCTAATGTAAATGAAGACTTTAGAGGTTGGTACCTGGTACTGCCCCTTACTTGAGATAGTTACCTTCAAGTTCATCTCTGCATATGTGCCAGATTCCCCGCAAATTATGACCGCGGTCCTGGAGACCCTTGTCAAGTGATGATCTATCAGTGTTTATACGCACTCCAACTTACGTACCCCTCTCGACACCTGATCGCGCAAAGTCTCGCGACCGGTTTTTTCTCGTCCCTTTGTCGCCCTCACTTTAGCAGAGTCAGGGAGCCACTTAACCAGCGAAATTTGCATTGTTGGTTCTCTAGAACTAAGTTTCTAAGCTGGTTCTCTAGAACTAAGTTTCTAAGCAGGGTACCTGGGTCAAGTTCAATGCAACGTGAAGACATTGTGCCTTATCTTGCACGAGAACTCCCAACCTCTTTTGCAAGTAGCAAGCTAAAGCACGATGTAAGGAGTCCCCTGTCACGTCTGTCTACCGGTAAATCCGATACTCCTCCCTCAGATATTGATTTCCAATGCACGTGGAGGTTTGGGCTTTAGAGTTGAAACGTGATGCCCAAATGTGGTGCGTTTATCCCACCAGCGTACCAATAGTCCGCACGTGCCCCTGAATTTTTTAAACGACGCCGTAACCGGTCAGGTGGAAATATTAATGCGATGATGTGATCCGGGAAATCCATCGATCGCCAATAACTTGGAATCATGAAAGCCGCCAGCGCAGGGATTAATTGTGCCAAGCAAGCGAAATCGATTCTGCCTTCAGGAAGGTCACCAAACACACATTAGTGGGGGCGTGATATGTTTCCTTGAAAAGGCAAAAACGCCATAAAACCAGGCCAAAAGATCCTCACTAAAATGCATGGCAGCATCGTTACATTTCCCAGCGGCTTATCGGATATCCCCTTGCTTACGTGCATGATATAAGGATGAGAATAAGAAAGCCTTATACACTGGACAATGCGTCCATTGGCGCAACGCACCTAAAAAAATCAACAGAATGAGCATGACTGGGGCGAACGCACGCATTAGGTACACTTTGACGATCAATAGTTGTCTTAAATATCACCAAGGGCTCGGCAAAATTTCCAAGATATTACACATCAAGGAATGAGCTTCACCTAGGTGTGTTTTGAATATAGGTACCTCTTTGTAAATATATATCCATATTCGTTTACATAGTTAGTACAGCATGGGACTGAAATCAGATTTTCTCGAGGTAATTGTGCGGTTTCACGGTGGCCAGTCTTACTGATGGTTGGTTAGACTGCAGCTGGAGCTCTTTCAAAGTAGTCTCTGTTCAGTTCTATGCCTAGGTATAATGTCTGTACTAAGTTAAAATATCGAGATGCAGTAACCTGACGTTAAGGACCTGAGACCTACCAGAATCTGGCGAATCGCAAGCGTGCACGGTTAGGTATGTACATACTCCAATCAGAGAGCTAGATTACTCATGTCACTGTAAGTAATGATTGTGGATTTATTACGCTATGATAACTTTGTGGTATGCTACACAGAGTCCTATCCGCAGCGGATTACATAACCCGTAATCAAGAGTAAATCACTTAACTCCAACAGAGGAAATACATAACTTGGCGGGGCGGCTGTGACTCGAACTAGGGCTTTTCTCCAAAGAGACAACACAAGGCCCGAGCACGATATCGACTTCTCATTGGCAGGCAAATCTACACGTGACTGAAACTAGGTAACTAGACAGGACAGGCAAGGCTTTTCCAAAAGGTTGTGATATCCTATTTTAACCATGGAGACTGGGGCTGTCGAGTGAACCTGGCGACGCGATTGGCGTTGGTAGTATCCAATCAGCGTTGAAGCCGAAATACAAAAATAAGCCTCGGAAAGAAAATTCCTCAGCATCTGGCTCGGGATTAGATACCGGTTGACGTCAGTGGAGGGGGGGCCAACACGGCTTTGGGCCCGATCGATTTTTGACAGCCTCGGGTCCCTGAATTAATTTGACCATATCGCCTACGGAGCATGGACAAATTGAATCAGTAGAATGTACATAACCTCCTGCATGTTGTTGCACAAGACATCCAGTCTTAGTCTCGCCACAGACGTTGGTTATCCAGTCTGGTTTAATCATCAATCAGCTGTTTCGAAGGTTAATGACAGATGCGCATCACTGGCTATTACCCGACCCGAGCTCACACGAGCTGAACTTGAATGTTTCAGCATCCAATATTAATCTGTTTCGATCTTTCGCGGGTAATAGCGCTCTTTTTCATAAGAGGCAGCTTGCCACACCCATGTCTTGAAGAGGGAGTGTGTCGCGGTTGCTCCGGGCCCACATATACATTTACGTACATATACCTACTCTCATTGCAAGTTCAACCCCCCAAATCAAGAACGGGGTGGCAAATGAAGTACAAGGGTTTTTTTTTTACTAGTTGTGCTGAGCTTGATCGAAAATGCAGGCTCATGAGTTTCTTACCGGCCATCAGTATTTCATTTTGTGGCATGTACCCACCAGGGCATGCAGTGCATGGCTGCTCACGATAGGCTTTTTGTGCCACCCCCCGCTCTTCCTCTACCCGAACGGTTCGGCGAAAGCTGTCAAGTGACCTCACCAAAAGAGGAGTTATACCTGGATACCCCTGGTATTTTTTTGGTGGCTAGCCTAGAGGACCGGGTCGGTCTGATTCAGTTCCGCATGCAAAGCAGACAGCCTCTTACTTAGGGTGAGCACCTGTCACCGCCTGGGAACAGGCAGTTCGAAATTGGGATGCGGTTGTGAAAGAGCCTCCAGAAGCACAATGCTGGGTGGATTTTAAAGACATTTGTCCCCACTTCTCAATTTCCAAGCCAGGTTGGGCAGTTATCTGCAATCAGGGTTGATGAATAGTATACAGGATTAAAAATTAAACGGTGGGATATAATTATTGCTGAGCTTGTGTCAGGGCATATGCATGGTCGCATGAGAGTACAGGACGGCAGGGTCTAGAGATACCTCACCCCACTCCCAGTATAACGTACAACATGCAGGTCGCGGTCATGAAAGGAGAGCCTCCCCACTGGTGGGTTGTTGGTAGAGCCAGTGACAGTTAGCTGCACATTTGCGCGACGAACATATTGAATACATACCTATGGTGAGGTCTTGGTCTGGAAACCAAGGCAGCTGGGATTACCAACTTGCTGCGCAGTGATGCAAAGCAGCTTGGATTCCCTGTCTATTCCATCTTGATGAAAACACCGCTCAGGAAAATAATGCAGCATGTACCTGAGAGGAACTGGAGAGGGGCCATAACTTGGATTCATCTGTGTGTGGTTAGTGTACCACAAGGGTATGGTTTCATGCATGCAGAGAAGGTTCGGAAATGACGAGAGCTATCTTAACCTGAAGATTTTTGATACAGCTCGGCTTACCTGAGTTGCCCGTAGTGCCTAACTGCATGCAGGATTGCACAGTGGGCCTTACATGGGGTCGCTGCTTCGGTTTCGTTTGAAACAATGCTGGAGGACATGGTCCTTCTGCGAATGCAAATTCCCTGGTGGAACATTCGACTCGGACGGGGTCGCGAGGCTGCTTATTCTAACTTCAGTTGGCTGAATATTGCTCTTTTGGCCTGCGGACAAGTGACTGAGATAAGAAGGCCCTATTCCTCCCCCCCAAACCTACCTCTGCACCGACGAATGCAAACTTCAGGTTGAGCATTGACATATGAGACCGCCCCCAACCCGAAAATTACTCACGGGCGAAAATACCTGCACACAATATCGCCTCCGCTAGCTGCTACTATTGGGCCTGTTATATCCTCCCCAAACGAAATTACTATATCTAGCGGCGACTCCCCCAGTGTGATTCCACTGAATCCTGAAAGACGCCTACATTTGAACGATATTACACTCACAACGCATCAAATACACTCCTCGGCACGTCGGACATTTTCTAGAAGGTCCTTCTAGAATCCCTCTTGCGTTCTAGAACTTTCCCGGATTCGCTGCAGCTGTTTATAAGAATTTGTTTTTCCTGTACGTGACAACCCACTTCAGAACAACAGCCCGACACCAACCACGGTGGAACCTATCGCAGTCATAATCCCACAATTTTACATACGAATCAGCTCCAGAGTTTCCAATATCCACATTTCTTTTCGATAACTATCGAGATACAGCTGGAATTTTTGCATCAAGCTAAGGTACTTAACCCTTGGGGAAATACCTGACATCTCCACATTTTTGATTCAATTTGCTAACAGATTGCCTAATAGATCTACTTAGACCTTACTAGATTCAACAGGGTAGTGTCAGTGTTTACCGCTAGCAATCTCGATTATCCATCCGCTTACCGCCCACGCCTCGCATTTTCCGGTCGATAAGCTACTCCCCACGCTATTTTATCACAATGCAGTGGTCTTGCTGTAAATGTGGTCGAACCTGCAAGTGCACTACTTGTGATTGCGGACATTGTTATTGCCTGAGCTGCGTCTACGCCAGGCGGCCAAGAACGACAGGACGAAGCCGCTTCTCTCGTAGAGTACGCTTTCATTTCCACTAACCTTCTGGATGAGCGGTGTTATTATTTCCTAAAAGCTTCAACGGTATTTTATTTTCTCTTTTGCATCATGGCGTCATCAGAATAAGGTAAACGGAAGGAACTTGGAATTGTTTGCATCATATCAAGATTTTGCGCTCTATTTGGGGATTGTTTGTTAATTACGGTCAATATCTCTTAACTACCTCCTTATTAGGAATGGTACACTATGGCCACGTGCGAGGCATGTTAGCTTTTACAGCAGGACTCGTTGCATTTGTTTTAGTTTCCTTTCATTGCTTGGGTTTTTTTATTTTAATTGGGACATGCCAATCTCGAGTTATGACTGTTACATAGTGGTATTCAAAGTGTGTATATTCATCTCCGTGCTTTACCTCATTTCCAGGGAGTTAATTCCACAATTTCGTCTTAGTTCAGTCGCATCGGGGCCAACCTGATTGTATACTCAGAATGAAACCGAGAGCGAGGTAATACTGAGTTTTTTGATCTCCTGTGTATATGCAGATATTTTATACTACCTGCAATATTTCCCATGAAATGCGTTGACTGTTTATACGTTATTGAATCTCCAAGACTATGCACACTATGAATGGAGTCCTTCTAAGAATACGCACTGTTCTCGCTCTAATGGACAGCTGGCTAGCTGTAGGGCTGGTTTTGCACATCGATATCGTCACGGGCCAGATGGCGATAGTATGGCATCATAGGCTGTGAAAGTGAACCGCAGTGGGGGTTCAAGACATGCCGACATCAGACCATCACTACAAGGATATTAGAAACCGCATTAAAGGTTTCAGATTAAAAGAAACACAGATTTAGCACATATTCTCTGGATTGTGATTCGCGCAAGGCCCATTGTTCCACAGCCTACTTAGGTACATAGCCATTGCTAGGAATAATGACCTGCATGCATGTACATAGAGTAGCGACTGTACCGTATGTACCTACTATCGCTTCCGATATTGCAGGCTTTATGGAGTGCCATCGAACCGAGGACCGCAAAAATGCGACATCTTTTCCATATCGATGCTGTCATTCATTCTGCACTTTGGTGTTTATATATATATTTCCCGCAACCCTTGGTACTAAATAAATGAGTATCGGCGCCACTAGGGGGAACGACCATCTCCCCGGCAAAACATTCCGTTGTATTGGCAAAATCGCATCTCGCGATTTCTGGTATAATATCGCCGATAAAATTAGAGCTGCACAGTTTTTTTCTTTCCTATTTCTCGGCAGCGCGTGTGGAGCTAAGGATAAAAGAACAGATCTTGGTTGATTTTGGCCCGTCAGTTTGGTTCGATTGATTTGCGGCGGGGCGCCACTTTGCCGCATTTTGCGAATTTGTGGTTTCAACGTCAAGCCTATTTGGGCTAGCCGGCTACCACGATCTGTATTCGATTCTTCGACCACTTGTGTAGCACTGCTTTTTCTTTGCCTATATTGGTAGTTAGCCATTATCTAGATGTCGATCTACAGCACATGGTTATTTACTCTCGCTACCTTTAGAGTATTGTACCAGCTGGTAAAACGTTCGCGAATTCATTCCCGGCAGTTCCACGTCTGTGTCTCTAGGTGTATTTCCATGAGGCTTCTACGCACTTTTCTGCATGTAGTTGCCTAACTAGGGAGTCGTTGGGCGCTCGCTTAAGATAGTGCACGGTTTACTCTATTCTAGTTCGACACTACTAAAACTGTTGCAATCTTGTCGAGTTTCCTAGCTGGGTAGAATATATGCATAGAGCAAGACCTCCATGTTCCAGAAATATAAAACCGTATGATTATATGATACGATACCTACATGCTTCCAGAACATCAGATGGAAAACAAGGCGCACGTATCTCGGGGGGCCAAGCCCGGTACTCCGTAAGCCTACTACCTCCGCCCAACATATACATAAAACGCAATATATTGGTTCCCCATAGGGGCAGGAACAGATACTGATTTTGTTCCGTACTTGAAATCTCCGCAAGTACTGTATATTCCCAAGGCATCATTAGCCACTGACTGGCTCGGCATATATTATCAGGAACGGCAGTTAATACTTTATAAACCCCCTGTTTCAAGACCTGGCTATGGAATGACATGTGAGTTGATGATGACGTATACTCTGGCTGACGGTCTGGGCTCTCCTGGTATATCCTCTGAAATATGAGATCATATTGGTGACTTCGTGTCAATTGAGTGGCTCGGAGAGTTATTTTACATAGTAGCAAAGGGCATTTGAGTAGAGATAGCTGCAGTGGAGGAAGATTATCCTATTGTGTACGAAACCTATATTATTCCTCTTTATGGACCCACGAGATATACTGGCATATCTAAGTCCATGTGATTGTTTATAAAAGACAGATATGTTCTGGGTGTATTACCTCTATACCCCCTGTGTCATTTCACCTGTATATCCCCGTGTGTCATTCTATGAGGAACTCGTACTCGATATTGCTGGTAGAGGACAGCAGTCTACTGGCCGGGGACTTTTTGGGGCTGTGCGAGGAAGTGCGAACACTACATATATGGGAGAGTAAACATGGGAAGAGAAATGCGATATTGGCCTAAAACTATTTCGCTCTAGCTATTCTATTAAGTAGCGCAACAAAACAAGCGTGATATCGCAACGCCTGGTTGTCTTAGAGATGTAAACATGTGATCCACCTTTCCAATAAACAAAGGCGAATGAAAAAAGAGTTGACATGAAATGGACAACTTATGCAAGAGAAATGCGCCGACCAACTAATCTACTTTCACCAAATGGGGTCATCAACCCTACTACAGTGGGACTAGTAGTTGAATGGCCCGAAATATGTTGAGACTTTAAACAGATACTTAGCTGTTTTGATGTAGGGACAGCCCTTTAAACAAAGGCCTCCCTATATCTAAGTATAGCATCGCAGGAAATATTTTAGGGTGCCGCTAGTAGTGTTCGTGATAAAATCAGAAGCCAGAGGATACCGACCAGTTGTACCAACTGTTAAAGCCATCGATAAATTATGAGACCCAGTTGGCTATCTGAGCAAAGAGATCCAAGTACAACTCGAAAACTGTTGAACAGCAGGTGTATTGTGAATTCTGTATTATGCAGGCATGGAATTGAAGTGGGAACCTGTGATAAATTGAAATGTGCCCCTATAGTTTAAATGCAATGCTTATTCCAGAGTATGCTTAGGCTTTATCTTCGGACTGACTGGGAACAAGAAATGGTACTAGGGAGCCTAACAGCTCGGAAGCTAGTGGTACCCTTTCTTGAACATGACTGCTGGCTAGAGTCTCACCAAACGTTTGGGTCGCACTCCGTATAGCAGTCCCAAATTGGCCAGATGTGTATTGCATCGAGCAGCTATAGGCAGTTTGCAACCATTAACTGTTTCACAGTATAGCTCAACCCTGTTGCGTACCTAGGGATGGCCTTAGGTACATATATAGTCCCAGACCAAATCTAAAAGTCTTGGCTGCATAATCCTCCTCTAGAGATGGCGAGCTTCAGCCTTGTAATTTTCACGTGCAAGTGGCTAAGTCACCGTAGATATAATTGGATCAGGCAAGGTCAAACCGAATTCATATCTTGTCACATCGATGAAAGCATGAAGTTCATCTAGACAGGGTATAGGGGCGAGGGAGTATAGACGTCGTGGAGCCGCTACTTGTGGTACATGTTACCCTGAAAACATGTCACCTCTAATCTCGGTCCGGTCAACCACTAGAAATCTGTAACTCAGCTAGATGGAACGGGAACTCTCCAACAGGTAGGCAATTGAGATAGATCTTTAATGCGAAGTAAAGAATATGTTGAGCCATCGGGTTGAAGTGAAACGCCGGGATAGAGCTGGCCGGATCATGGAGTACTGGCGGATGGCATTTTGGCACTTTGCAATTGAACTTCATACTCAACAAGCAAATCCGCATCTCTAGTCTTGTATATATAGTCGCATGCAGAGAGTCTTCGAGGTTCGCCCGCGCAGGGGTCAGTGTGCGTGCAGGCCGTAGCTATTCTATATAAGCCCTAACCAGCTGGATTCCTCGCTCTCAGGAATCCTACTACCCCAGGCGAGAAGCACACCCTCATCATCCCAGACTCTAACTCTGTCATCAAGTCCATGACGCCCGACTCTGCTGCCCAGATTGCTGCAGCGGTTGGGGTGGAATGCGGAGGCTCGAAAGGTCCACTACAATGAGATACCAACTTTCTCCAAGGCCTTTGCTGCAGGCACTGCTGAGGGGTTGTTACCTATCAAGAGCATGACTCCGCAGCGCCAGGCATGGTCGGAGATTGAACGCCAAGCCATACAGGCGTATGCCGAAGAAAATTCCAAGGCTACCTGGCGCCATATAGCGCTAATAAGGACCTAACCTAGTCACTAGGCAGCAATATGCTCTATCCCAAAAGACCTCGTAGACCTTGAGGTGTCAGTTGCGACCTGATTGTAAGCGCATAAAAGCTAGCAAGCATACGAAATTGGACTGCCCCACCCAGATCAGACATCGAACGGGGCCTACGCGAGAGCTTCCTCACCCGTTAACAACCCACCGCGGTGGCTTGGATTAGGGGCCACATAGGCTTAGAAGGCAACAGCACAGCAGACCACCTGGCGGAGCTACACTCCCATCTAGGGGTGGTTTCCCTTCAACCCAGGAAGGCCACCCAAGAAGGCCTCAAAGCAGCATCCAGGAACAACAGAAAGATACTCCGGACCCAACCGGGCTTCGGGAAGAG
>Ga0307511_10002395_pt1 | contig 19606 bp, 20 predicted proteins | sample 13_EM_MG_FD_200266 | JGI IMG/M metagenome (GOLD analysis project Ga0307511, IMG submission 200266) | Populus trichocarpa ectomycorrhiza microbial communities from riparian zone in the Pacific Northwest, United States - 13_EM | ecosystem: Host-associated > Plants > Roots > Unclassified | place...
ATTTGAAAAGTATATGACAATACTGAATTTATGTAAGTATGAGGCACATGTCTGGGCATGTGGTAGACTGTAATTGGGAAAGAATAACGCATTTGTAAGTGATTTGTGGCAGAGAGGTGATATAGGAACGTCCATACAGGTCGCCTTTTAATATTACTTGCGCATCCGAATAAGACTATGGTTATTTCGCTTCAGCGATGACCAAGAATAGGTAGTGTAATCTCCTAGAGATACAGTTGGGAAAAGTATTCTTAGTTGAGTCAAGTGTGTAGTATGACTCTGCAGTAGCTGAACCGCTGGCAGACTAAGTGCAGAAGGCGACTGCATGAAGAAAAGCTGACCTGACAACCTTCGGACATGAGCAATCCAAAGCCCGCGAGACATCATAATATACCTCACCGTGGAATACAAATAGTGAGAGAATTGTCGAAGGTGAGGATAGCGCCCACCATAGCTGTTAAGCAATCGATTCCATACAAAGCCTACAAAGTTCTAAGTTAACGTTTAAGTTCTGACTTTATCTCGGATAAGTCTAGAGGGACCTTTAGTTTTGCAGAAGAATTGTTCTGAGTTTTGAATAAGTTCGTTGTGGCAAAAGAACATACAGCCGCTCTATTTCATAGTTGGAGTATCTGCTATATAGTGAATAGAGCCCCCGTGACAGTCCAAGTCCTAGACCGTCTTAACTGGCTCAGGGTTATTGCTTTCGGTCGCATTATCCCTAGGGTTCTTGCTGTTGTTCTCATCATTTTGGTGGTAAGCTGCGAAAACTGTCAACTGCTTAGTCGCAGTATGGGTAGTATTATTGTAACAGAACTCTGCAAAGGGTAGGAGGTCAACCCAATCATCCTGGTCCCCCGTACAGTACGTACGTAGGTAGTGTTCCAAGATTTGGTAAACTCGTTCTGTTTGACTGCCAGTTTGAGGATGGTATGCTGATGATTTGTCCAACTAGACTTCCAATAATCTCATAACCTCACTACAAAATGAACTCATGAATACCGTATCTCGATCCGAAACAACCCTCTTTGGTAGTCCGTGTTGTCTCTAAACTTCCCTGACAAAGATCAGCGCGAGCTCTTTTGTCTTCCTATTCTTGAGCAGAATGAAATGAGTCATCTTCGTACACCTGTCTACAATAACCCATGATTGGTTATAGCCTTTGACATTAGGGAGATCTATAATAAAATCCATAGAGATCTGTTGCCAAGGTAGTGATGGAATTTCGACTGGGCCCAGCTTGCCATATTTCTTGTGGCTTGCAGTCTTGTTGCGTTGGCAGGCATCACAAGTTCGTACATAATTTGGTAACTATTCTACCATATTTGGCCAGTAGTAGTTCCGCTTCATAAGGTCCAGAGTGTTGTCACATCCAAAGTGTCCTGCGACTTTCGCATCATGGCATTGGGGTCTAACCATCAACTTAAGAGTGTAACTCTCTACAATATATATGTAGTCTTTGCAGGTCAGCATTTCGTCCTCTATACCGTAGTGTTGGAGGCCTTGATAATCTTGTCCTGTCTGCGAAGGCATTCCTAATGCCCAACCAATGTTGATCTCGAAGCCCCACTTCTAGAATCGCATTCGACCAACTAGATTCTTCGACTTGTGAAGCCTTCACTGCCATAACATGGTGGGTTAGGAGGGCCTTTTCGTTTTTACCAAGCTGGAATTGCCCTGCTTTAAACATGCGAATCGTTAGGTCTAGCTTCTCACTCTCTCCTTCAAGCTCGGGATCCACACGACAAGATACGGCATCTGCCTTGCCAATCTTTTTATCTGGATGGTAGACAATCTGGAAGTTTAACTGAATTAAAGTTTCTGCCCAGCGTGCCTGTCTCCAGCTCAGCAACTTAGTAGTATTGAAGTATTCGAGGTTTTTATGATCAGTAAAGACCACACTCTGCACTGGTGTACCCATTAAAAAGTGTCGCCATTGCTGAAAGGAGTTAACTATTACTACCATCTCCTTATCGTGAACATCATAGTTGAGTTCAGCAGGTAGGAAACGTTTGTTATAGTATGACAGAGGGTACCAATACGTATCTGGTTCATATTGGGACAATATGATACCTTTGCATAAGTCCGAGTCGTATGTCTCAAGCTGCTATTTTTGTTCGGAATGGCAATGGCACAGGATAGGTACTGTGGTAAACTTGCCCTTCAATTCCACAAATGCTTTCTCACACTGTTCTGACCAAGTCCACATCACCCCCTTATATGCCATTACTTGAATCGGTAACGTTAGGGAACTAAAGCCTTGGATAAATCGGCGATAGAAGCTAGCGCATCAAATAAACCTTTGTACTCCTTTGACATTTTGTGAGGCTGGCCAGTTCACAATGTCCTCAACCTTGTTCTGGCTCACCTGTATCTCCTGTTTTCCTACTTGAAAACGCACAAACTACACTTCTGATACGTGGAACAGGCACTTATCTATGTTAATATATAGATAATTCTCCGTAAGCATCTGAAGGACCCAACGAACGAGTTCAATGTGCTACTCTCCTGTGTTAGAATATATCAATATGTCATCAATATACACGACAACACCTTGGTGAATTTTCTCTATTTGAATATTCTTATGCTGTTGCTGAAAGACAGATAGTGCATTGGTTAATCCAAATCACATAAGAGTATACTCGTACTGACCATGCCGAGTTTTGAACACGGTTTTCCATTCGTCTCCTTCTGCTGTACGTAGTAGATTAAAGCCGGTCTTTAAATCCAACCTCGTGAATAGTTGAGATGTACCAACTTGTTCGATTAAGGTAGTCATGTGGGGTAGGCAATACTTGTCTTTAATGGTGATGGCATTGAGTTCACGATAGTCAACTACTATTCGCAACTTGCCATTTGCCTGCGTCGCTACAAATATTGGGTCGCAATCACTGCTCTTACTAGAGTGAATTTTCCTATTTTTAAGCATTTCATCTAGATACTCTTTTAGTAACTCGAGTTCATCTGGGGACAGAGGGTAGAATTTCCCCGAGGGTGGTTGCATTCCCGGTTCAAGGTCAATAGTCATGTCTGGTTCTCCATGTGCTGGTCGGGCAGCCTGTGCCTCTTTTCCAAACATTCTTACAAAATCTCTGTACTGGGTTGGCAATCTCTCTGCCAGTCCCTGTAGGTTCTCTGCCCCTATGATCTGCATCATATCGAAAGCCTGACCGGTGGGTATTCGGGGAGATACCATTTCATCGATACATATTAAAGCGATATATTTCCCATGTTACAGGATTTCATCAAACTTGGAGAAATCCGTTACTTCTTCAATTTCCGAGCCGCGTTTAAGCTCCAGAACATAGAGAGATGTAACTCTTAGCTTATTGCAGTGCACTGTAATCCAATCGAACCATAAAATGAGTGGACAACCTAGCTCGAGGCACGCAACCTCAGTAACTAGGTCAAGGATTTTTTCTTTTCACAATCTCGTATCAGGGACCTCCAACTGTACTTGTGTGACCTGTACAGTACTAGACCTCTTAAGTAGGGAGCCGTCGGCGCTCTCCAATCTCACTCTGTTCTCCCTTTTAACTCAAGGCATAATCATCTTGTCAATATAATCCATATCCATAATGGTCACTTTAGCCCCAGTATCAATAAGGGCATTCACGGTTATCACTCTTGTATTTCTACCAGAAACCAAAGATAACTTAACAGGAATATGAAACTTCATTCCACCAGGCCTTAACACTTTCACAGGCGATTTCCCACCAAAAGAAAAATTAGAAACAGGATTCCGAGCTAGTAAATTATCCGCCCCCGCCACCCTTCGTGTTCTTCTTTTGAGAGGGGTGATTAAAGTAACCAACTGTTCCTCAGCTTTTCGTTTTTGTACTCATTTTAAGTTTTGTGATATAGAAAGATTGCAAGAAATAGAGGAAATCAAAACCAGGTCTATATCCCTGAGTTCCCCCTCATGTTCTTCCTTCCATTCCTTAATAGAGATGCCTTTTCTAACAAAACAAATTGAAAACTAATCCTGCGATACTGGCTGACCCGACGTACAGGACCGCCCACGTGCCTATTGAGTATCCAACTCATCTACCTCAAAGTACAACTCGTCCTCCAAAATAATACGACCATAGGAAATTGGCTCGGGAACCACTTTAACAGTTGCCATTATCACAGACACCTTCGCTGCCTTCTCCTTCCCCTTCTCAGTCTTCTTTTTATCCTCCTTGGTAGGCTTTCAAGCATTAGTACAGTCCTTTTTGATGTGGTTGGAATCACCACATTTGATACACGGGGAGGATGCTATCCCTACCTTTTTCATAGCATAGGTGACAAGCCGTTCGCCAGGTTCTCTGTCCTTCTTCGTAGTATCGGACTTGTTGGATTTCGCACCAGTACCTTGAGATTTAGGCTTTGCCTTCTTTTTCTGCACACCCTTGGTGTCATCCTATTGGGTAGCCTCCGAAGGCTTTTTGGTCTCCATTTTCTCCCTTGTCCCACCCGCTATTTCTACCTTATGTTGGAACTCGGTCCGGGCATACTTCTCTCTACCCCTCTCATATTCCAAGGTGGATCCATTATTCGCGATAGTGTAGAAGCATATCTCAATACTTGCAGGGACTTTATCTAATATATCCTTTGGCAATGCTTGTTTGGATTCTATAAGTTTTTACCTTGGGTTGGATGGAGTTAACAAGGTGCTCCCAGAGTGCGTGTCTTAATAGACAAGCTATCAATTGATGTGCCCTGTTGCGAGAGATATGGTACACCATATTCTCATCCTGCCGCTTGTAGTCTTTAAGCACGGTCTGCTTTGCTTCCCATCGTTCGAAGTGGTCCCGGTGGGCTTCCACGAATTCATTTTTGAACCGTCCGTAGGAGTCCCATTCGAGTGACTTGGTCTTCTCGTTTGGTAGATCCCTGTCCTGGTTAGCATAGTACCAAACGTCAGCCCGTCCAGTTGATAGATCCGAGACATGCAGGATCTTTTCCATAGTGGTGCTGTAGGAGAGTTGCATTCGCTCAAATATGTTATAGAGCTTTTCCACGAATCCCTCTAACTTGGAGGAAGTACCATCGAACTAGAGAGGGTGCAGAAGGTTTCGGGGTTCCTTCGTGACTAGTGGGGCAGGTGTAACTTAGTTAATAGGTCCATCTTGTAGAGGTGGAGGAGGTGGTGGAAGTGGTGGAGGTGGTGGAATTATTCCACCTATACCCTTACCCTGATGTAGTCGAGGTGGGGTTCAGTGCCAGCGAATTTCTTCATCAATATTTACAGAGATTCCCTGTTTTCGTTTTGTAGGACTTTTGAGGTTCTTAATTTTCTGCCGTAGAGTTGCTGTAGTTCGGTCAAGAGCCACGATTGAGTCCTTTTTGTTCTCGCAACTCTTAGAACGTTCCTCCTGTTCTTGCTTCACAGCTTGTTGACTCCATTCATACAAGCTTCGCAAGTCCGCCTTGATTTGGTCAAATTCAGCCTGTGCTACACCAATGACCTTTACGTTCTCTTCTTCCAACTTCTTAATCAAGGTTTCCCACTGGATTACCAGGGTTACCTAGATCTTACCTGTTAGAGTAGCAACCACCTCTTGTTGGCCTTCTGCTTGGCCTTTGAGAGCAGCTATTTCATCTTTTACCACTTGAAAAAGAGTAGTCAGTTCTTCACATGTGGCTTTGGCAGCATCATATGTGATCTTGTGTGCAGCTTGTTAGTCAGTTATTGTTTTGGCTTAAGCCAACAATGCATCGGTCAACTTTGTAATCTCCCTTTGCTGCTTCTCGAATTCTTCCTTGCCGTCATAGATTATGGTAGCCAGTAATCAATCGTATTGCTCTTGCGATAGACCTCAATTTGATTGCCTGTATTCTCCGGTATCTACCCTGTAATGAGATGATATAGTGCTTGGAGCACCCCTCTGTTGAGTTTGGGGATGTCCGAATCACTATAATAGCACTCCTGGCATAGTTAATGGGCCTGGAGAACAATCGAGAGGTGGGTATTATGGTTTATAGGATTGAACTCCACAAGATAATATATCTTCTATTGTGGAATCAGGTTCTGGTTCGGATTCCGAATGAGCTGCCTTCAATTGCGGTCGCTGTGTAATCGCTCTTGTAGTAATGCCTGGAAATAACAAAGGATTGTAGGGTTGGCGAGACCCAGAAGCCTTTGGAGCCTGGTCTTCAGGACCAGACATAATTTCGGTATATATTTTAGGGCTTTTTTAGTTAAACGAAAATACTGCGACTACAAAGTAATCTCACTGAGGCTCTATTAACTATATAGGGGACTCTCCAATCTTTAAAATAGAGCGGCCGTATGTTCTATTGCCACAATGGAACTTATTCAGAACTCCGAATAATCCTTCAGCATGTAAAGTTCCTTCTAGACTTATCCGCACCTTCAGCCTTTATTCCGCAAGGGAAGACGCAACTGTACCGTAAACATGAAATCACTAGAGTAGCACTACAAGGTCAAAACTACACATAAAGTCAGAACTGAGAAATTGTTATCTTAGAACTTTGTAGGCCTCATATAGAATCGATTGCTTAACAGCTATGGTGGGGGCTATCCTCACCTAAGACAATTCTTTCACTAATTGTATTCCGTGATGATGTATATTGTAATAACTCGCAGGCTTCGGATTGTTCATGTTCGAAGGTTGTTACATCAGCTTTTCTCCATGCAGTTGCCTTCTGCACTTAGCCTGCCAGCGCTTCAGCTACTGCAGAGTCATACTACACACTTTCCTCAACTAAGAATACTTTTCCCAATTGTATCTCAAGAAGACTACATTACCTATTCTTAGTCACTGCTTAAGCGAGATAACCATAGTCTTATTCCGATACCAGACTAACTTTGAGATAGTAAACTTAAAGTCATTTAGTTTACAATTCAGGGTTCTTAATTAATAGATTGGCCTCATCCATCCAAGTCGTCTAGTGTCCATTGAGAGCCTTCTTCTTATACACGTGAATGACTTTCAACTGCTCATAACTTCGTGGTTATGACTCCGTTGATCTTCATTAAGGCCTCCGTTGAAACCTCTTTCTGCATGGAATCTAAAAGACTAGGGCCGTTAGTCATTTGTGACAACTGTGCATATGCTCGAACCTGCAGAAGTAGTTTTAACAACTTCAACAGCCCCTAACTCGCCCAGAATTACCCCGATCGCAAAACGGATTCCAGATAGGGATTCAGCGTGCAAAACTACCCCTAAAACCAACTTGAACCGAAAGCCTCTGAGAACTTTTATTTTTGTTCAGATTTCCATTGCTCCTTATAGTGTCACTAGACGCACTTTAGTCTAATTTACACCCTGCTGGCATGATCTAAGGAGATTTCAGGGTAACCCAAAACCGCTAGGAGCGACGAATGAGGCTAGTATGATATGTTGGTAAGAACGTAAAAATATACTTATTGGAACCATAGTTACGGTTTCCCGATTAGCGTTAGTCTCATCCTGCAATAAGCTTCCGAAGTAGCTTCCCAGAGGGGTGTTGACCTAAACAGCATTTGGTAAGTAACTCACTTAGTAGGTTCAGGGTAACCAATGATAGTTCAGGGTAACTTGGCAAGTTCAGGGTAACTGCTCCCATACAATTTTCGACTTAGAAATATTTTCTTCAGTCATATAGTAAGAAACTCTGTCTGAATGTAACTAGATCACTAGTAGTCGGAATCACACAAAACTTGAACTGTAGCTCCAGCCACACGTTCTTAATTAGTTCCTGTATTCTTTACCTTAGCACGCAATATGTCCATTGTCGGGTTGTACTGCAGATAGAAGTATTACTACCTCAAGTAATATTTTCTAGTAACACGCAATACTTATTATTAAGTATTCATTAGACATGTATAACATATCCTTGGCTCGTTCTGCATAGTACAAGTACCCTTATGGGGGCCTGTTGTCACCCTGTGACACTAGGAATGCAAGAGGTGGTGTCGATATTAGTGGGGTAATGTGATGGAACGAGAGTGGAATTGTTTAATAGTTTATACCACTGCCCATTAGAGCTCTGCCGTGTCTTGCACAAGGTATTCTGTTGAATGCAGGTTAAGAATATATCTGTCTCAGTGTTGGATTGTTGTTGCTAGCTTTGTTGAATGCAGTGTGTTTTTGTTTTATATGTTGACGTCTGATATAGCTGATACCTGAAAAGGTATTATAAAGATACCAACTGGTGATCAGTCCGTGGTGGTAGTTTTAACAGTTAGATTATTTTGTGTGTTAAAACAAATGTAATGGGCGATGCCAATAGTAGCACCACGGGCTGTTTAATAGAGTCTATACTATCACCACAGTGATAGTGTATGTCTATATTGGTTATGCTTAGTCGTGGACTCAGAGGGGCTTTGAGAGAATACAGATTTTTCAAGCGGGAAGAGAATTAACAGGTGAAATCTGTCTGTATTAAAGCAATCTAAGGCTTGTCTAAACTCTGTCTAAAGTGATCTGATCTGAGAATCTTCCTCCAGAAGGGCGGATCAGCTCAGTACGTATACTAGCCGCCATGCCTTCTGGATTCTGAAAAACCTCTTTTCTCGCCTTTCCAGAAAACCTGCTTTCTGGTCATTCCAGAAAGCACTCCTCTATGACTATTTATACAAGTATGGGAGGTTAGGGCTCTCGTACTCAGAAATACAGGTGTAGATGCGTAATGCATCATGATAAAGGGAAAGTACATAAGAACCGGATATGCTCAAGGTAGTAGTACGTAAAGTACTATGACATAGTTATCTGGTATACATGATATGTGCTAGAAAATGCGTACTAAGACAATTATAAGAAATAGTCTTCTGTTACAAGAAGCCCACAGGGCTTTTAAGGTCACTTTTTTGCCAGCTGACATATAGGATATATCTGGCAGCATTCTAGCATGTCCTTACTAGTCATCTTAGGCCAGTAGAAATCCTTCACAAACCTATGGAGTGTTTTGGTAAAACCTGCATGACCAAGGGAGGTGTTGATCTTATTTAGGAGGGTATTTTTGGTGATGGAGTTGCAGTTAGGGGTGTTAGGCACACAAATTCAGACCTGCTCATTAAAGGTGTAGTAGAGAATTCCGTGTATCTTGCAGTACCTATTAATGGGCCAGTTCATTTTTTTGACAAATTCGGGATCCTTCTAGTAACCACTTTTGAGCATGTAGATCCAGTTGGCATATGCAGGTAGGAGCTGGGTAATTTGGTTGGTGGGGAGGCCTTGGGACTTTGCGAGTTCCTCGAGCTTATAGTAGCTGTTCTTGCCAACCCATTGCCATTGCAAATTGTCCTGATTGGCTATTAAGCCAATAGCCGCAGGAATATCGGTAGTATTGGGCTTAGTGGCAGAATTGAAATGGAGGAAGCCTTACATGGTGAAGGGAATCTTCAATGAGTAGTAAGGAATCATAATTGATTCCATGTGAAAGTTGTGGTCTAGTGTGGGACAGGGGAGTGTATCAGATCCATATATGATAGTAGAAGAAGCAGAGATTTTCCTGGGGGCAAGGGGGGTGACTAGGTATGTAGGAGAGGTGGCGCTATCTTGGATCTCGCTTCCCGAGCCCTGCTCTGAATCCGATTTAATTGAAATTGCTCTGCCTTAGCCTTCATTCAAAGGGGAATATTGGGAGGAGGTAAAGCTAGGGACAGATTTGGGTGATATGTCACATAAGGAGGTAGGGGGAGGGTCTCTTGGAGGGGAGGAATCCTGCCGTTTCTGGGATTGCTTTGCATGCTTTTCCTGCTCAAAGGATTCTTTGTCATGCTTATTGATCTCACAACAAGTAGTGTAATGTCCCTTCCTGTTGTAGTATGCATACCAATTATCTTTGGTGCTCTGTTGGTATTCAGGTTGGAGGAGTAGTGGGTGTAGCAAGTTCTGTCACCACAAGATAGGTAGTGCATGAGGGCGTGTTGTGCTCTGAATGGGGCTGCCAGGAGGGAATCATGGTTGTTGGGATTGTGCCTGAATAATCTGAGGGGTCTAGGCCTGAATGAGGGGTCATTAGCCACCAGACAGAACAAAGCCTCTGCTGCACTGTTATTGGGTGGCGTTTACCTGATTGCTAGGGGGGCAGAGTTTTCCTTGTTAGCTTTATCCCTTTGGTCATAGATGGAGCTAGTGGGGGAATTATCTCTTAGGGGATGGAATCAGGACTTCTTAGTCTGGCTTCTGGTCATGGCTGCCGAGGTGATAGAAGTGGGGTAAGATGTCATAAAAGGAACTTGACAGGAGAAATTGTTTAGCGTGGTTTTTGGGAGGCTCGGAATAACTTTGAAGCTGCTGTAGAAGTCTTGCGGAGCTCTAAAGGTAGGTAGAGGCTGTAGGCAGTCAATAGAGTGAGGAATAAAGTGTGATGGAGATAGAACAAGAGATGGGTTTATAAACACTCTTGATGGAGTATCTGCTATCACGTTTTTATTTCCTCCTTTGGGCTCAATGTTGCACTAGAATTGATGTATAATCTGGTGCTATCTACACTATTTACCAGTTAGGTCATGATGAACGGGAAATTAGAGTGGGGGTTTGTGGTCTGTAAGGATGATGCAACTGCATTGTGTAAGTTCGCTTCTGAAGTGCTGCAATGCGTCCACAATACCCAATAATTTCTTGTCAAATGTGGAATATTCCTCTTGGGCTGGGTTGAACTTCCTAGAATGGAAATCTGCTGGGATAATAGACTGTAGTGTGGGTCCTTGACAAATCCATGCACCAGTACTGATTAAACTCGCATCTGCCACTAAATAGATTTGATCTGCAGAGTGATAATTAATAGATCTGACTGTAGGATCAGCAGACAGGGCTGCCTTCATGTGATTAAAGGCTTTGGTTCAGGTACAGGTCCAGTCCCAAGTGGCTGTGGCACGCGCCATCTTGGTTAGGGGAGCTGCCATATCTGCTAGATGAGGTATTAGATGACTCTAGTAATTTACCATACCCATGGATTCCTGTAATATTTTCCTATTTTGGGGTTAAGGCCAATCTAAGATTTTTTGAACAGATTTCTGGAGGGGGGAAATTCCTCTTTGAGTAATGACATGGCCTAAGCACTGCAGCACCCCGAGCATGAACTGGGACTTCTCCTTATTGGTATGGAACTTATTTTCTCTAAGCTTCTGAAGTATAGTTCTGACATGGTGCAACTGCTCTTTGTATGTTTTGCTAAAAATGAATATGTCATCAATGTAAATGTATACCCTGATTCCCAACTAGTGTTTTAACAGGTTGTTCATGATATTTTGGAAGGTGGCAGGAGGCTTGCAGTCACCTTCCTGCATTACTCTAGTCCTGTAGCTATCATATGGGGTAGAAAATGCAGTATATTCCCTATTGGAGGGGTGAAGCCTGATAGTGTGGTAGCCATCACTGATGTCAATTTTTAACCTGAAGGGGTGTGTGGCAACTGCGTTTCTGATAAGGGATTGACTAGAGATGAGTGCATGTTGCAACTCAGTTTCCTCATTTCTTTTGACTAGGTAATGGAGGTATCTTGGCTTTGATGGATTATCCATTTTGGGAATAACAAACATGGTACAACATGATTTGTCTTCTAATCTGTATACACGACCGGATTTCTCTTCTGCTCTTAGGTTTTCCAGCATATCAGCCAGGAATCTTTTTTCAGGCTTAATATTCCTCTGCTTCCAAGTGGCATTTGGAATTTTAAGTATGATATGATGATTCAAACCTAGCCTCAGGGGAACTAGTTCCAGATTTTTCGTGGTTGGGAACACATCAGGAAACTCATCAAAGCGGTTGGTGTGGGGCTGTATGGTTGTGTCAGCTGATGTGATAATCTGGTATGTGGGTGAGGCTGGGAAATGAAATATATTGGTTGTAGCAGGGGTAGGGAGATTAGGTGTGGTGCTAGGATTCTTTCTTGAGGTTTCCTGTCTTGTTGTAGTTTTCCAAAGGGCGCGTGTAATTCTACACTGTCTAGGGTGTTTATTGATAACACTCATAGTGCCCATGTTCATAACTGCCTTAGCATAGCTAAGTGCAGGGGATCCTAATATTACATTTTAATTCTTGAGTGCAGCCATGTAGAAAATTCGTTCTTCTGACCACCATAACCAGTCACAGTTTACCTTGGTATAGTGGCTGATTGATCCCTTAGATCCTTTCATGGCCATCTGGAGTGTAATGGAATTTTTGAGAGAATACAAGGGTAAATTATGCAAGGTTCAAAATTTGCTGCTGATCAAGTCAGCTCCTGCAGTTTGTGAATCCATAAGGGTCTTAGCAGGCTGGTCATTAATTTTCGTGGCGACTAGGAGGTGTTCTTTAGCTGCATCAAGTGGGGGTTGGCTGGAGTTGCCTTTTGTGTGAGGTGTGAGTGGGTCTTCCAGGAAAGATTGAGCTGCAGAAGTAATTTTACTAGGGTGTGTTAATTCTGTAATTTCATGTGTGATAGTGCCTACAGCACTTTTCATCTGATTTTTGTAGAGGGCACAATTTACAGCATTGTGACCAATATTTCTACAGTAGCAACATCCATCTTTTTTGGCTAGTTGTTCTTTTTCTGCTGGAGTAAGTTTCTTGAAGTTAGAACTTGTGTTGGAGGGCCCACTAAAGGGCTTAGGTTTAGTCAAACTCATGTTGGTAGGAGTTGGGTTACTGCTAGCCTGTGGTATATGATTTTGCTGACGCATTTCTGGACTATTTTTGGACTTGTGGTCTTTTTTGATTGAGGTAGGCCTATGAATGACTGAGTAATGCTTACTGCAGAACTCAATGAGGTTATTCCATTCCATTTTCTCATTAATGTTAGCTCTTACTTCTTGCAGAAGTGCAGGGTTCATAGCTTCCAACAGTTGGTTGGAACACTGCTAAGCACTAATTTTGGGTAAGAGGATCTGCAGTTATTTAATTTTGTTGGCCACTTGGTGTATGGGCTTGGTTCCTCCGTTCTGGTTCGGTCTGATAGCTTGAAACTCGGTCCAAAGCTTCCTATTGCTGATGAAGGGTACACAGAACTTTCTGAGTACTTTCAGAAATTCTGAAAGAGTGCCATCCTTAATCTCAGGTTTTTTTCTGTGGGATGCATGCAGGATTTTTGCTTCCTGTTCTCGGTTCCAACCTAGCCAGATCATAGCTGATCTGGCTTCTGGGTCGAGCTCTCCTACTTCTAGAATGTCCATAGTATCATTAACCCAATTGTCAAAAATTGTTGCTCCCTTCCATTTACCACTACCACTATTTTGTTCAAGTTTTGGAGCTTTGAGCTTGCTGCTTCCCAATTCAGAGCTAGTAGTTGATCCGAAGCTCTGAGATCTTCTACCTCTGTTACTTGGTTTCCCTGAACCATTATTGGTATCTTCTTCAAAGGAGCTAGAACTGCTACCATCTAAATCACCAGGATTAGGTTTTGGTGGAGCTGACATCCTAACTTGTTTTGGGGTTTTTGGGGTGGATGGTGAAGGGGCTGCTTCTGGGGGCAGCTGAGGTTACTGTGGTGGTTGCTGGGATGTTGGTACGCATGTAATGTCTGGATGTGAGGGGAGTCTTGGTACTGGTCTTGGTTGCACCCAGTGAGATGCAACCCTATTAAGGGGCTTAGCTTGGCTAAGAGGGACTGTGGTGGGTTTTTGGTGGGGAACTCTTTGTTGTAGTGCCACTGGGAGGCATGTGGAGGGTTGCTTGAATAGTACTGGATTCAACATGGTTGGTAGGAAAGTGTCTTTTAGCTGCTGACCAATTCTTGCGCCTATTTAGAATAATATGCTGGGATTAGGATGCAACACAAGGTGAGTTTCTTCGGATTTTTGGGGGATCTACAGAGTTCTGAAGAATTCCTGAAGATCAGTTTGAGCTATTTGGGTAATAAAATTGCCTAAATAGGTTAAAAGGCGGGTTTTTAACCCAATTTTCGTAGATTTGACCGATTTATGCCCCCCTAAAACTCGAGCAGTGTAGCACACTAGCTGGGATCCTCCCTTGCTTTTTGAGGAGCAGTGGGAGAAATAACTGGACTGAGTGCACACTGTGCAGAGTTCTGAGGGGTGGAAGGGAATTGTCCTAAGGTAGGCTTCTTAGGTAGTTCTTGTGCTAGCTTTGTAATTTCTTTGCCTAGTGCTAATAGGCCTTTGGGTGTTGGTTCAAACCTGGGTCCATCTGGGAAGTGGAAATGATAGATGCTGAACATGCTGTCAATGCAGGCATGTGCTTCTCACTTTTTTCTTTTTTCACTACCTTCTAGAATAGCAATTGGTTTCATGGGAGTAGGATGCTAGATTACTACTTCTAGTCTTTTCAGTTTTGTATGTTGAGTAGGAGTAGCTTCTGTATCTGCCGGGTCTGGCTCATCCTCTGCCTATGACAGAGGATCCTGCTTACATTAAGAGAGCTCTTCTCCTTCAGGTTGTTCTGGATCTATGTTTATAGATTGTCTGGAGGCAGATCTGGAGAAGTTAATGGGTGGATTAATTTTCCAGGGTACATATTGTGGATTTTGGCATGAAAGTCTGCCAGAGGTTCTAGAGTGGGATGGTTCTGGTGTTGACATGCTGCCTTGCTAATTTCGTTTGCAAGGCTTTGACTGTGGTAGGGCCGAGTGGGGACTAGTTCTGACTTACTAGTGCTGAGGTGAGATTTTCTGACATTTGTGACAAGGGAGGTACAGGGACTGCAGTTCCAATAGCCTTGAGGAGCTCGGGTCTGGAGTGCTGGAAAGGGTGCTAGATTATCTAGTCAAGGTACAAGAGGGTCTAGAGTTGATTACGGCATGGAAAGTGTGGGTGAAAATTCTTCAAAGCTTAAATTGCAGCTAAAAAAAATGTTAGAGTGGGCCAGGTTAGTAGAGGAGTTCTGTAAGGAACTTGGCTCTACAAACATGGTTATGGGGTCTTGAGCACACCTACTATGTGATGTACAGGATTATTGTAAGTGGGTAAGAGTTTGTTAAATGTATAGTTGGTTGGCAATTAAGAGGTGCAAGTTGACAAGAATATTACTAGTATAGGTGGTGTATTTCTGAGGTAGCTAGACTAGACTGTGCTGAACGAGAACTGTCCTATCTAAGGCCGTGGAATTCAGATCTTTAATAGATACTGAGTTCCTAAGGCAATGAGTGCATTTGGACTCATACTAGGCAACAGTAAGGACTCATTATGATACCAGATCATAATGAATATATGATGGCTCATTATAGACACGTCCAGTGTCATGATGATGCCTAACAAGGTAATGGAAACAAGACTGCCAACGAGATAAACAACCAACAGGGAAAATAGAATAAGCTACTGCCTAATTAGGCAGGCATAACAGGAGATTGTAGTCAGCAAGCTGACATACATGAGACTAACCCAGAATGATACGGAAATATGACAGGTAATAATAAAGAAATATGACAATAAAACTACAAGGAAAAACAACAACTAGTCCCAATATAATCCTTCCCAATCCAAACATGTCCTAAACAGGTAGCTGCCAATTTAGTTCAAAAACGTTCTTTGTTATAAGCCAATAAAATTCACCAAAAATGGCACAGATAAAACACGTGTAGAGAAAGCATATACTAGAAAACCCGTTCCTTACAAATAGCACTTCCCGTACCTCCCTTTTCACAAATCTCAGTCAGCACTAGTAAGTCAACACTAGTCCCCACTCGGCACCAACACAGTCAAGCCTTGCAAACGAAATTAGCAAGCCACTATATCAGGACCAGAGACGTCCCACTCTAGAACGTCTGCCAGACTCTCAGGCCAAAATCCAGAATTTGGACCCTTGCAAATTAACCCACCCATGTACCCCTCGAGATCAGCCTCTAGAAAATCTATGAGATCAGATCCAGAACAACCAGAAGCAGAAGAGCTCTTTTAACGTATGCAGGATCCTCTGTCAAAGGCAGAGGATGAGCCAGACCCTAGAGATACAGAAGCTACTCCTACTCAAAACCCAAAACTGAAAAGACCAGAAGTGGTAATCCAGCATCCTACTTCCATGAAACCAATTGTTATTCCAGAACCTAGTGAAGAAAAAGAAGAGCGAGAAGCACACGCCCTCATTGACAGCATGTTCAGTATCTATCATTTCCACTTCCCAGATGGACTCGGGTTTGAACCAACACCCAAAGGCCTATAACCACCAGGCAAAGCAATTATTAAGCTAGTACAAGAACTACCTAAGATGCCTATCCCAGGACTATTCACTGTCACCCCTAAGAAGTCTGTACAGCATGCACTTACTCCAGTTATTACTCCCACAGAGACCCAAAAACGGAGGGAAGATTCCAGCATGTTATCCAAAATAGGCTCCAGAATTGGTCAGGAGCTAAAATTCAGTTTCCTACCAACCATGTTGAATCCACTGCCATTCAAGCAACCCTCCATATGCCTTTCAGTGCCACTACAACAAAGAGTTCCCCACTAAAGACCCACCTCAGTCCCTCTTAGCCAAGGTAAGCCCCTTAATAGACCTGCATCTCACTAGGTGGAACCAAGACCAGCACTTAGACCCCCCTCACCCCCAAACATTGCATGGGTACCACCATCCCAGGAACCACTATAGCAACCTCCGGCGCCTCCAGAAGCAGCCCCTCCACCATCCACCAAAAAAACCCCAAAACAAGTTAGCATGTCAGCCCCCCCAGGATTAGATCTTGGTGATCCAGATGGTAATAGTTCTAGCTCCTCTGAAGAAGATACGAATAATGGTTCAGGGAAAGCAAGTAACAGAGGTAGAAGATCTCAGAGCGTTGGATCAACTACTAGCTCTATATTTGGAAGGAGCAAGCTCAAAGCTCCAAAAGTTGAAAAACATAGTGGTAGTGGTAAATGGAAGGTAGCAACCGTTTTTGACAATTGTATCAATGATGCTATGGACATTGTAGAAGTATGAGAAGTCGACCCAGAAGACAGATCAGCTATGATCTGGCTAGGTTGGAACCGAAAACAAGAAGCAAAAATCATGCATGTATCGTAGAGAAAAAAATCTGAGATCAAGGATGGCACTCTTTCAGAATTTCTGAAAGTACTCAGAAAATTCTGTGTAACCTTCATCACCAATGGCAAGCTTTGGACTGAGTTTGGAGCTATCAGACAGACGCAGAATGGACGAACCAAGCCAATCCACCAAGTGGCCAACAAAAATAAATAACTGCAGATCCTTTTACCCAAAATTACTGATTAACAGTATTATAAGCAACTGTTGGAAGCAATGGACCCTGCACTTCTACAAGAAGTAAGAGCTAACATTAATAAGAAAATAGAATGGAATAACCTCATTGAGTTCTTGTAAGGAATTGGTTTTCTAGTATATGTTTTCTCTACACGTGTTTTATCTATGGCAGTTTTGGTGGATTTTATTGGGTTATATCAAGGCACGTTTTTGGCCTGTTTTGACAGCTACTCCTTTTGGACATGTTTGGATTAGGAAGGATTATATTGGGATTAGTCTTGTTGTTTTTTCCTTGTAGTTTTCTCGTCATATTTCCTTATTATTACCTATCGTATTCCTGTATCATTCTGGGTTAGTCTCATGTATGGCAGCTTGCTAACCACCATCGCCTGTTATGCCTAGCTAATTGGGCAGTAGCATATTGTGATTTCTTGTTGGTTGTTTATATCGTTGGTAGCCTTTTTTCTATTACCTTGTTAGGCATTTTCATGACACTGGACATGTCTATAATGAGCCAACATGTATTCATTATGATCTTGGATCATAATGAGTCTTTACTACTGCTTAGTATGAGTTCAAGTAGACATATTGCCTTAGGAACTCAGTATGTATTAAAGATCGGAATTCCACGACCGTAGATAGGACAGTTCTCGTTCAGCACAGTCTAGTTTAGCTACTTCAGAAATACAGAAGCTACACCGGTAATATTCTTGTCCACTTGTACCTCTTGATCCCCAACCAACCATACACTTAATAACCCCTTAGCCATCTACTACAATCCTGTATAGGACATAGTGGGCATGCTTAAGACCCCATAACCGCGTTGGTAGAGCCGAGTTTCTTACAGAACTCCTCTACTAACTTGGCCCACACTTACATTTTTTTTACCTGCAATTTAAGCCTTAAAAGTTTTCACCCACCCCTCCTAGGGCCTGATCAACCCTATTCCTTCTTGAAGCTTGTTTAAACAATCCAGTCCCTTATCCAGCACTCCAGAACCGAGCTTCCCAAGGCTAGTGGAACAGCAGTCCCTGTACCTCCCTTGTAATTTCAGAAAATCTCACTACAGTACTAGTAAGTCACCACTAGTCCCCACTTAGCACCAACACAGCCAAAGCCTTGCAAACGAAATTAGCAAGCCAATATGTCAGTACCAGAAACGTCCCACTCTAGAACCTCTAGCAGACTCTCAGGCCAAAATCCAGAATTTGGACCCTTGAGAGTAAACCCACCCATGTACCCCTCCAGATCTGGCTCCAGGCAATCTATGAGAACAGATACAGAAGAACCAGAAGGAGAAGAGCTCTCTGAACGTGAGCAGGATCCTCTCTCAGCAGCAGAGGATGAGCCAGATACAGAAGCCACTCCTACTCAAGACTCAAAAGGAAAAAGACCAGAAGTGGTAATCAAGCACCCTACTCCCATGAAACCAATTGCTATCTCAGAAACTAGAGAAGATAGAGAAGACCGAGAAGAGCAAAAAGCACACGCCCTCATTGACATTATGTTCAGCATCTATCATTTCTACAAACCAGATGGACCTAGGTTTGAACCAATACCCAAAAGACTATCAGAACTAGCAAGAGAAATTACTAAGTTAGTACAAGAACTACCTAAGAAGCCTATTCCCAGACAGTTTGCTGTCACTCCCCAGAAGCCTACACAGCATGTACCAACTCCAGTAATCCCTCCTACAGCACCTCAAAAAGCTAGGGACGATTCCAGCATGTTATCCAAAATAGGCTCCAGAATTGTTCAAGAATTAAAAGACACATTTCTACTAACCATGTTTCATCCAGAACCATCCAAGCAACCTTCCACACGCCTTTCCCTGCCACCACAACAAAGAGTTCCCCACCAAAGACCCACTTCAGTTCTCCTTAGCCAAGCTAAGCCCCTAAATAAACCGGCATTTCATTGGGTAGAACCAAAACCAGCACCTAGACCTCCCTCACCTCCAGATACTGCAGAGGCACCATGATCCCAGCAACCACCACAGCAACCTCCGCCGCCCCCAGAAGCAGCCCCTCTACCATCCACACCAAAAACCCCAAAATAAGTTATGATGTCAGCCCCCCCAGGATCTGATCCTGGTGATTTAGATGGTAGCAGTTCTAGCTCCTCTGAAGGTGACACCAACAATGGGTCAGGGAAAGCAAGTAGCAGAGGTAGAAGATCTCAGAGCGTTGGATCTACTACTAGCTCTATGTTTGGAAGCAGCAATCTCAAAGCTCCAAAACTTGAAAAAAATAGTGGTAGTGGTAAATGGAGGGGAGCAACCATTTTTGACAATTGGGTTAATGATGCTATGGATATTCTAGAGGTAGGAGAACTCGATCCAGAAGACAGATCAGCTATGATCTGGCTAGGCTGGCACCTAGAAGGAGAAGCAAAAATCCTGCATGCATCCTACAGAAAAAATCCTGAGACCAAAAATAACACAGTACCAGAATTTCTCAAAGTGCTCAGAAAATTCTGTGTACCCTTCATCAGTGATGACAAGCTGTGGACCGAGTTTCAAGCTATCAGACAGACCCAGA
>Ga0307511_10002396_pt1 | contig 19597 bp, 17 predicted proteins | sample 13_EM_MG_FD_200266 | JGI IMG/M metagenome (GOLD analysis project Ga0307511, IMG submission 200266) | Populus trichocarpa ectomycorrhiza microbial communities from riparian zone in the Pacific Northwest, United States - 13_EM | ecosystem: Host-associated > Plants > Roots > Unclassified | place...
ATACCGAATGCGACGACATGCCAGTCGGAGCATTCGGTATGTCGTAGCACCGACGCGGGTGTGATAGAGCGACAACAGCAGGCGTTGACCGCCCCGGCTCTGCGCTTCGAGGACGGCCTCAGTGACCTGTCTCAATCCAGGCTAACACCAGTAGTGCCAGGAATATCGTCTCTGCGGCGATGAGCCCGATCGCCGTGCCTCCGACCGACATGATGTCACGTGCCGAGGTCTTCATGCCCAGCGCGGCCACCGAGATCACGAGCAGCCAGCGGGAGACCTCGGTGAGTGCGGTGGCCACCTGCTGCGGAACCAGGTTGAAGCCGTTGAGGGCCGCCAGCACCACGAATCCCAACAGGAACCCCGGCAACAGGACCACCTTGTTCTGCGCTCGTGTCGCCTTGTCGAGCCGGCGAGCGGTGCTGAGCGAAATCGCAAGAACCACCGGCAGCAACATCGCCACTCGCATCAGTTTCACGATTGTCGCTGTATCCCCTGACTTCGCCGAGGTGGCATAGCCAGCTGCGACCACCTGCGCGACATCATGGATCGAGCCGCCCAGGAAGCGTCCCGCCTGCAAGGGATCCAGGTGCAGGTGGGAAAGCAGAGCAGGGTACAGCACCATCGCGATCGTGCTGAAAGTGGTGATACAGGCAATCACCAGGACAGTGTCGCGCTCGGAATCCTTAGCTGGCCATGCAACTGCGATAGCCATTGCAGCCGATGCGCCGCATATGCCGACTGCTCCACCCGACAATACGCCAAACCGGCCGTCGAGCTTGAACGTGCGGGCAAATAGCCAGCCAAAACCAATCGTTAGAGGCACGGCCACGAGTACCAACACCGCGGTAGACCAGCCGAGCTCGCCAACCTGGCCAAAAGTGATTCGCAGGCCCAACAGCGCCACACTCAGGCGCAGCAGCGAACGGGCCGACAAGTCGATTCCAGGCGTATAGCGCGGCTCTGAGGACAGCGCGTTCAGCGCCATCCCCAGAAGTAACGCGAAAATGACTGGTGGCGCGCGATAGTGGTCGGAAAGATATGTGGCGGCAAGCGCCACGACGACCGTTGCGACCAACCCAGGGACAATCGTTGCCGCCGGGATGTCTGCCGCTGGTTGATTCATGCGGCCGATCAGGCGCTGCGATAGAGTTTGGTCATGACGAACTCGACATGACCGAGCGCCTCCGCTGCCGTGAATCGGCCATTGGCTGTGCGCACTATGCTGTCAATCAGCACGTCGCCGGCCTGATCGATCGTCATCTCGCGGCGGATGATGCCGCAGACATCGACATCGATGTGCTCACTCATCGTGCGGACGGTCCGCGGGTTCCCAGTGACCTTGAGGACGGGCATGATGGGGTTGCCGATGACGTTACCCTGCCCGGTTGGGAAGATGTGCAGCGCGTAACCGGCAGCGGCCTGCAGCGTGCAACATTCCGCAGCGGCGGACGACGTGTCCATGAAATAAAGCCCGGACCCACGCGCGGGCGCCTCCGCCGGCTCCAACACGTCGATAAACTGTATTTTCTTGCCGATCTTCTCGAGATTGCCCAGGGCTTTCTCTTCAATCGTAGTCAGGCCGCCGGCGATGTTGCCTTTGGTGGGCTGACTGTCGGACAGGTCCGAAGTCTTGTGCGCTTCGATGACGTCCTTTTGATATGCCGCCCAGGTCTTCATGAACTTCGCCGCAATCTCGGGCGACGCGGCCCTGGCGGCGGCCAAGTGCTCCGCGCCCGTCAGCTCGGAGGTTTCACCGAAACAGCCGTACAGGCCCAGCGGTACCAGCTTGTCATACATGTTGCCCACTGTCGGACAGGAGGCAAGCCCTGTCGTGGTGTCGCTCTCGCCGCATTTCGCCGCGATCCAGACATCCGTCAGGGGGCACTCGACGCGCACCTTTTCCGAGGCGAAGTGCACGAATTCCTTGGCCTTGCGGGACGCCGCCGCCACGGTGGCAATGTCGCCGTTGCCCTCGATCGAGAAGCCCGCCACCGGCTTGCCGGTCCTGGCGATGCCATCCACGACTTTCTGGGTCCAGCCAGGCTCAATGCCGATGACGACGCACGCTGCGACGTTCGGATTGGACCCGGTACCGATCATCGTGCGGAAGTGAAGCTCGAGGTCTTCGCCAAACTGCAATCGCCCGTACGCATGCGGCAAGGCCATCGTTCCGCGAATGTGTGCGGCAACCGCTTCGCAGGCCGCGTTGGATATATCGTCGAGCGGCAGGATGACGACGTGATTGCGGATGCCGACCCGGCCGTTTTCGCGCCGATAGCCCCAGATCGTCGGTTTTGGATTTGACATGGCTCTCACCAGCGCTTGGTTTTCAGATTGTGGGTGTGGACATGATCGCCTTTGCGCACCGGTGCAACTATGCGGCCGATGTCTTCGCCGTACTTGATCACGGTATCGCCCACCGACAGATCTTTCAGGGCGACCTTGTGCCCGAGCGGCACGTTCTGGTTGAGGACGCCTCGAAACTCGCTGTTGTCCTCGGTTACGACGCAGAGCAGGTCGGCGCCGGCAGTGAGATTTTCGACGACCACCACGCCGACGTTGTCGCGGCGATTGTGCACGAGCAGGTGAGGTATCTTGTCCATGCTGATCCAAGGGGTGACCCGGGCCATTTATAAGAGATAAGATTATAGATTGGGATTCGCTCGGACGCCGAGGTGTCGCCGGAACTTAGCCAGGGCAGAGAATCACTTTTTGGTCACATCCGCCGAGCCGCCGTTCGATTTGCTGGTCATCGGCGGCGGAATCAATGGTGTTGGGATCGCCCGCGACGCAGCGGGCCGCGGCCTTTCAGTGCTGCTCGTCGAGCAGGGCGACCTCGCCTGCGGAACATCTTCCGCGTCATCCAAGCTCGTGCACGGCGGACTGCGCTATCTGGAGCAGTACGAGTTCCGTCTCGTCCGCGAGAGTCTCGCGGAGCGGGAGGTCCTTCTGGCCGCTGCCCCGCACATCATCTGGCCGTTGCGCTTTGTATTGCCGATTCACAGCGGATTGCGGCCGCCCTGGGTGCTTCGATCGGGCCTGTTTCTCTACGATCACATCGGCGGCCGCAAGATCCTGCCGCCGACCCGCACCGTGCGCCGGGGGCGGGATAGCGCACTGCTGCCACTGGCTGAGCGCTATGTTCAAGGGTTTGAATATTCGGACTGCTGGGCAGATGACGCACGGCTGGTCGTAATAAACGCGATCGATGCAGCCGAGCGGGGCGCCTGCATCGAGCCAGGCTGGCACGTTACCGCGGCACGCCGCGAAGGTGAGTTCTGGCTTGTCGACATGACTTGCACCGCCGGCAAACAGCGAACGGTTCGCACAGCCGGACTGGTCAACGCTGCGGGACCCTGGGTGGAGCAGGTTCTGCGCGCGACAGGCAGCACGCGGCGCAGCTCGCTCCGACTGGTGAAGGGTAGCCACGTCGTGGTTCCGCGCCTCTACGACGGTCCGCAGGCGTTTACACTCCAGACATCCGACCGTCGGATCGTGTTCATCATTCCGTACCAGGATGACTTCACGCTCATCGGCACGACTGACATTGCGTTCACGGGAGACCCTGCCAAAGTCAGCGCCAGCGCCGACGAAATACAGTATCTGTGCGGTCTCGCATCCGAGTATCTGAAAACTCCTGTCACCGCACGCGATGCTGTCTGGAGCTACTCGGGTGTCCGGCCGCTCTATGATGACGGCGACGTCAGTGCCTCGACCGTTACCCGTGAATATGTGTTTGATCTCGACACTTCCGCGGGCCGCACGCCTCTGCTGTCTGTGTTCGGTGGCAAGCTGACCACCTATCGGAGGCTCTCAGAACATGCAATGGCCGAACTTCGCGCGCCTCTGCGCTTCGATGCCCGGGAATGGACACGCGGTTCGATACTGCCGGGCGGCGATTTCGACAAGGGAGACTTCGAAACGTTCAGCAAGCAGCAGACCGCGCGCTACGCGTTCGCTCCGCCGGAGTTGGTTCGAAGGCTATGTCGTGCCTACGGTACGCGCCTTGAGCGCATCATGGGAAACGCGCAGGGGCTCAGGGACCTTGGTGAGGAAATAGGCCCCCAACTCTACGAGGCCGAGTTGCAGTACATGCGTGATCACGAGTGGGCGCGGACCGGGGAGGATGCGCTATGGCGACGCTCCAAGTTGGGATTGCGATTCGACGGTGCACAGAAGGGGCGCGTCGCAGCCTGGTTCACGAAGTGACGCGCGCAGTGTGCTCGGTGCTGAACGGCAAGCGGCGGCGTGATACCTACCTGCGGCCGCCGCGCGTCACCGGGATCTGACGTGCTGCAACGCCTCGCGCCAGCCCGCCATCTCCCGCCCGCGCGCGGCCGAATCCAACTTCGGCTCACACCGGATATCGCCTTCCCACAGGTGGGCAATCTCTTCCAGCGACGCGTAAATGCCATGGCCGAGGCCTGCCAGGCAGGCCGCCCCGAACGCGGTTGATTCAGCCATCTTCGGCCGCAGGATGGGAACTCCCAGTACATCGGCGAGGCGTTGCAGGAAGAATCCGTTCTGTGCCATGCCGCCGTCCACCTTCAGCTGCGCCGGCCCGATTCCGTCGGCGGCCATGGCGTCCAACAGATCACGCGTTTGATAGACGACGCTATCCAGGCCGGCACGCGCTATCTCTGCGCGGCTGGAGGCCCGGGTCAGGCCAACAATTGCGCCGCGCGCATCGGGGTCCCAGTAGGGCGCGCCGAGGCCGGTGAAGGCGGGCAACAAATAGACTCCGCCGGAATCGGTGACCGATTGCGCCAGCAGCTCGATTTCAGCCGCGCGTGAGATGATTCCCAGGCCATCGCGGAGCCACTGGATCGTGGACCCTGCCGATAGGATGGACCCCTCGAGCGCATAGGTGGTTTCGCCGTTGAGCCGATACGCCACGGTGCTCAACAGCCGGTTCGCCGAGCGCAACAGGCGCCGGCCCGTATTGAGTACGAGGAAGGCGCCGGTACCGTACGTACTCTTGACATCGCCCGCGGAAAAACAGGCCTGTCCGACCAGGGCAGCCTGTTGGTCACCGGCCACGCCGCAGATCGGCAGAGCCTCGCCGAATACCTCCTCGTCAGTGACACCGAAATCACCCGCGCTGTCACGAACCTCGGGGAGGCACTTCATCGGTACGCGGAACAGTTCACACAAGGCCTGATCCCAGCGGCCCGTGCGAATGTCGAGCAGGGCAGTGCGGCTGGCGTTGCTGACATCCGTCGCATGAATTCGCCCGCCGGTCAGCCGCCAGATCAGGAAGCTATCGACGGTGCCGAAGGCGAGGCGCCCGGACTCTGCCGCCGCGCGTGCACCGGGCACCCGGTCGAGGATCCAGGTGAGCTTGGTCGCCGAGAAATACGGGTCCAGACGCAGGCCGGTTTTTTCGGCCACTTCGTCTTCGTGGCCCGCATCCTGGAGCTTCCGACACTCATCCGCGGTGCGGCGGTCCTGCCAGACAATGGCGTTATAGACGGGGATCCCAGTGCGGCGATCCCACAAGAGAGTGGTTTCGCGCTGGTTGGTGACCCCGATGGCGGCAACCCGCTGCTGTTGGGCACGCAGCTGTCTCAATACTTCCCGGGCGCTGGAGAGTGTCGTCGCCCAGATGACTTCCGGGTCATGTTCCACCCAGCCCGATGCCGGGTAGATCTGTTCGAACGGGTGTTGATTGAGGGCGAGGAGCGCGCCGCGTGCCGAGAAGGCGATGGACCGGCTGGAACTGGTCCCCTGATCGATCGCCAGCACAATGGAGTCGCTATCGCCCATCTGGCCCCGACGATAGCATATTCGAGCTTAGCCGCTTACACGCGTCCCGTAACTGGTAGCAACGCTCCTGTAATGTCCTGCGCCTGCTCGGACGCCAGAAACAGAATGATGTTCGCCAACGATTCGGCGCTTACCCAGGTAGAGAAGTCGGCATCGGGCATGTCTTTCCTGTTGGGCGGCGTATCGATGATCGACGGCAGCACGGCATTGACGGTGATTCGTTGGTCCTTCAGCTCAGCGCTAAGGCTCTCGGTGAGGCGGTGCACGCCCGCCTTCGAAGCCGTATAAGCACCCATTCCCGCACCGGCCTTCAACGCCGCATAGGCGCCGACATTGACGATCCGGCCCGCGCGACTCGCGCGCAGGTGCGGTATTGCAGCTCGGCACGAATTGAGCGCTGTCTTGAGGTTGATCGAGAACAGCAAATCCCAGGCGGCAGGATCTCCATCCGCGACTGTCTGCCAGCGGAACGCGCCCGCGGCATTGATCACTGCATCCAGTCCCTTTAGACGCGAATGCGCGGTGTCGATGGCATTTTTGGCCGCGGCCGGATCGGCCAACTCAACACCGGGCAGAAAGACGCCAGCTTCGCCCACCTGCGCAGTCAATTCTGCAGGCGCCGAGGCCGCGCGATCGATGAGCGCCACACGGGCCCCGAGCTTGATGGCTGCACGCGCCGTCGCCGCTCCGAGAGATCCGAAAGCGCCCGTGATGACGATGGCCTGATCGCGCATTGGCTCGCTCCGTAATGTAATACTTGAGCAGTCTAATGCCTTTTCCAATGGAATCCACCCTTCATGCCCAGTCTGCACGTGTTGTTGAAGAAAGAAGACCTCAATCCCGCACACCTGGAAGGCCGCGTCCTGATTGTGTTGGATATCCTGTTTGCGACGTCCACCATGGTGCATGCCTTTGCCGCGGGAGTCGAAGCGATCTGGCCGGCCCTGAATACCGAGGATGCCAACCGGGTGGCGGACGGAATCGGGGAGTGCATCCGCTCGGGAGAGTATCTCGCCGAGCATCTGCCGGGATTCGCGCCAGCCATGCCGTTGCTGTTGGGGCGTGAGCCGTTACGCGGCAGGAAGTTGGTTTATTGCACGACGAACGGCACGATTGCGCTGCGTTCGGCGGCGGGCGCGTCATTCGCGTACGTGGGAGCGCTGTTGAACGGCGCGGCGCTGGTCGCGCATATCAGGCAGGTACATCCTGATGCATCCGTATTGATCGTGTGTTCCGGATCGGTAGGAAACTTCAATCTCGAGGATTTCTACGGTGCGGGCCACTTCGTCGATCACTTCGAGAAACACGGCGATTACGAGCTCAACGATGCTGCCCGGGGCGCGAAGCTGGTGCGCCGTGGCTATGACCCGCGCACGGCGCTCATGGGCTCGCGGGTCGGACTCATGATGCAGGCCAAGGGCATGGCGAACGAAGTCGAGTATTGCGCGCAACTGGACGTACTGGACGTCGTCGCGCGCTTGGATGGCGGCGTTCTCAGGAGCGTGAATTCCTGACCGCGGTCACAGCCGGTCCCATTGACGTGGACGTAGCGGGTGATATTATATCATCTGTTACGATATCGCTGGATATTATCAGCCACGGACGCTATGGACGACCGCACGCGCAATTTCGGGTTCCTGCTGAAGGAGCTGAGCCGCCGCTACGTGCAGCGGTTCGAGGTGCGCGCGCGCGAGTTCTCGCTCAACTTGGCGCAATGTAAGGTACTGGCTCGGCTGGAAAAAAACGAAGGCGTGAGCCAGGCCCGGCTGGCCGAGCTGGCCGAAGTCGATGCCATGACCATGGTTCGGATCCTCGACCGGATGGAGGCTGACGGGCTGCTCGAGCGTCGGCCGGATCCGGCCGATCGTCGCGCCCGTTGTCTATATCTCACGCCCAAGGCGAAACCGCTGGTGGACCAGATCTGGCGTCTGAGCGAGGTCACGCGCGCGGAGGTCTTCGCCGGCATCGGCAAGACCGAGCGGGACGTCTTCATAACGGTGCTGGAGCGCCTCCACGACAACCTTTCCAAGCTCGAGGGCAAGCCCCTCGAGCCACGACCCCCCATGTTGAGTACTGGTCATGAGTGAGGCCGGCTGGCCCAAGCGGTTGCGTTTACCCCTGATGATTGGCGGCCCCGTGCTCGCCGCGATCGTCGCCTCCTATGTCTATTTGACCGGCGGGCGGTATGAAGGTACCGACGACGCCTATGTGCAGACCGCGAGCGTAGCTGTCAGCTCCAATGTTGCCGGCCGCGTTCAGGAGGTGGGTGTACGGGACAATCAGTCAGTTCGCAAGGGCGATGTGTTGTTCCGGCTCGACGATGAGCCCTTTCGGATCGCGGTCGAGGAAGCTGCCGCGCAACTTTCAAGCGCGCGTCTGCAGGTCGAGTCCCTCAAGGCAAGCTACCGGCAGCGCCAGGCGGAGTTGCAGTCCGCGCGCGAGACGCTGACGTTTCAAAAGCGCGAGACGGATCGACAGCAGCGGCTGCTGACAGCGGGAATATCATCGCAACTGCAGGTTGATCGCGCCGTTCATGCCCTCGACAGCGCGCGTACCCAATTGGCAGCCGCGGAACAACAGGTCAGTGCGGTCGTCGCCAACCTGGGTGGTGACCCCAACATAGCGCCGGACCGTCACCCGATGGTTCAACAGGCGCAAGCACTGCTCGACCGCGCGAAGTTGAATCTGTCCTATACGGTCATCAGGGCACCCAGCGACGGGATTGTCACCCGAGTCGAGCAGCTTCAGGTTGGAACCTACATCAGCGCTTCGGCGCCGGTGTTCGCCCTGGTAGTCGCCGGTGACATCTGGATCGAAGCCAATTTCAAGGAAGACCAGCTTACGCACATGCGCGTCGGTCAGCCTGCCGATGTGCATGTGGATAGTTACCCGGGCAAGAAATTCGAGGGCAGGGTCGTGAGTGTCAGCCCGGGCACGGGCTCGCAATTCTCGCTGCTTCCCGCGGAGAACGCGACGGGCAACTGGGTCAAGGTAGTGCAGCGTCTGCCGGTGCGGATCGAGCTGCGGCAGCTCGATCCGGAGTTCCCCTTGCATGGCGCCTCAGTGCGACCGTAGACGTGGATACGGGGCATGAGCGCCACGTGTTCGGTTCCGGCGAGTCCCGAGCTGTCGCTGCCCGACCTGCCAACGCCCGACCCGCTGACGTCCAATCCGCCAACGAACTTGCAGCGGCGAAGTGAGCTCGAGACCCGCAGCGACGGCACTCGCAGAGCCGGGCGCAACACCAGCGCCAACACAGGCGCAGCCTCCAGTTGTGACAACGGAATCGCCCCCGGCGCCCGTGTCCACCGCGGCGCCTGAGTCCACCGCGGCGTCCGGGTTGGCATCGGCACCTCCGCCGACTGCAACCTCCACCACCGCGCGTTCCCAACATCGCATCCTCATCACCATAACTGTGATGTTGGCCTCGATCATGCAGGCGCTCGACACCACGATTGCCAACGTGGCGCTGCCGCGAATCCAGGGCTCTGTGTCGGCCACTCAGGACCAGATGACCTGGGTATTGACTTCGTACATCGTCGCCGCGGCCATCATGACTCCGTTGAGTGGTTGGCTCGCGGGGCAGATTGGCCGCCGGCGCGTATTCCTGTCCTCACTGCTCGGATTCACGATTGCCTCGGCCTTCTGCGGACTTGCGCAGACGCTGCCGCAGATTGTGATTGCCCGCTTGCTGCAGGGGCTGTGCGGCGCCGCTCTGGTTCCGATGTCGCAGGCCATTCTGCTCGATATCAATCCACCGAAGGATCATCCCCGGGCGATGGCCATCTGGGTCATGGCCGTCACCATCGGCCCCATCCTGGGACCCGCGTTCGGCGGATGGCTGACCGAGAACTACAACTGGCGCTGGGTGTTCTACATCAACATCCCGTTCGCGGTCCTGAGCGTCCTGGGAACGATAGCGTTCATCTCGGAAACACCCTTGCGCAAATCGCGCTTCGACTTCTTCGGCTTCAGCACGCTGAGCCTCGCTATCGGGGCGCTGCAGTTGCTGCTGGATCGCGGCCAGCTCAAGGACTGGTTCAGCTCGCCGGAAATCTGGGTCTTCGCAAGCATTGCGGCCGTGTCGTTCTACCTCTTCGTGGTGCATATGTTTACGACGAGCACGGCGCCATTCGTGAGTCCGGCCCTGTTCAAGGACCGGAACTTCCTTGCCGGCAGCGTTTTCATCTTCATCGTCGGCCTGGTGCTGTTCGCAACACTGGCGCTGTTGCCGCCATTGCTGCAGGAGCTGATGAGCTATCCGGTCGTTTTGACCGGCCTCGTCACGGCGCCGCGCGGTATCGGCACGCTGGTGGCGATGCTCATCGTCAGCCGGCTGATCGGCAAGATTGACACGCGGCTCATCATCGTCGGCGGCCTGGCCATCACGGCGCTTTCGCTGTGGGACATGACGGGTTTCTACCTGCAGATGGACACTTCCATGGTGATCTGGACCGGACTCGCCCAAGGTCTGGGCTCGGGAATGGTGTACGTACCCTTGGCCACAGTGGCTTTCGCAACGCTGTCGCCGGCACATCGCAACGAGGGTACCGCAGTGTTCAGTTTGATTCGGAACATCGGCAGCAGCATCGGCATATCGCTGGTTACGACGATGTTGACCCGGAACACTCAGGTGATGCACTCGCGGCTGGCCGAGCACGTCACGCCTTACCTCGATCCGTTGCATCCCGCGACCGCGACGACGACGCGGGGCATAGCCATGCTCAATCAGACCGTGACCAGCCAGGCCACGATGATTGCCTACAACAATGACTTCAAGATGATGATGATCCTGAGTTTGTGCGCCATCCCGCTGGTGGTGCTGGTGCGTAGAGCCGGGCCGGCGCCGGGCGCCGAGCCCGTGGTGGCGGTGGAGTGAGCGTGAACCGGGAATCATTGACTGCGTCCGTGCTGGGACTGATCACAGTCCTCGCGGGGTGCAAGGCAGGACCGGATTTCAAGCGGCCCGACTCCCCACAGGCCGAGCGCTACACAGCCCAGCGGCTGCCCCTCGAATCGGGCGCAACGCCGGTCCTGGACCAACAGATCACCTTGGGTGCAGACCCCGGCCGCGAATGGTGGCACCTGTTTCGCTCGGACGCGCTCGACGCAGTCGTCAAGAGTGCCCTCGAGGGAAATCGCACGCTCGTCGCAGCCAATGCAACGTTGGCGCAGGCACGTGAGCTGGCAAACGCGCAGGCGGGTGCTCTGTACCCGCAACTGGCAATGACTGTCGGAGTCGGCAGGCAACGGTACGGAGCCGAATTTCTCGGACCGTTTGCGAAGCCACCCCCATTCAACTACTACGCGCTCGGGCCAACAGTCAGTTACGCGCTCGACTATACCGGCGGAACCGCCCGTTCGGTGGAACAGCAGTACGCGCTTGCCGAATACCAGCGGCAACAACTGAACGCCGCTTATCTCATGGTCACCGGAAACGCAGTCATGCAGTCTCTGCGGATCGCCCTGCTGCAGGGTGAGATAGCCACTGTCGAGGCGATTCTCGAGGAGGATCGGCAGAACAGGAAGCTGGTGCAGGTTGCCTTCGAGGCCGGCTCCGTGTCCCGTGTCGACGTGGTCAGTGCCGAGAGTCAGCTCGCAAGCGATGCGACACTCTTGCCGCCGCTTCGGCAGGAGCTGGCCGTCGCGCGGCATGCATTGTCGATCATCCTGGGCCGCCTGCCGGCGGATGCCGCGCCACCCGAGTTCGGGCTGTCAGAGGTGACACTGCCAGGAAATCTGCCGGTCAGCCTGCCGTCGGAGCTGGCCCACCGCCGGCCGGACATTCTCGCCAGCGAGGCGCGATTGCACGCGGCCACGGCCGCGGTCGGCGTCGCGACCTCGAATCTGTACCCGCACATCGTGCTGACTGGCTCCATCGGTCTGCAGTCCACTGCCCTGGGAAGCTTGTTGGATGGTGGCAGCACTGCCTACGGCGCCGCGGGATCGCTGACGGCGCCTCTGTTTGATGGTGGCACGTTACGCGCGCAGAAGAGGGCAGCAGTAGCTGCCTTGCAGGCCAGTACCGCCAACTATCAACAGACGGTCCTGGAGGCGTTCGGGCAGGTTGCCGATTCCCTGGAGGCTCTGGACCACGATGCGGAGCAGCTCGATGCCCAGGCACATGCGCAGGATGCCGCGCGCGAGAACGTCGACCTCACCCGCAAGAGTTACAACGAGGGCTACGTCGGAGTCCTGCAGGTTCTGGATGCGGAACGGCTATATCAGAACGCCAGGCTGGGCTACGTACGCGCCCAGGCACAGCGCTACATGGACACGGTACAATTGTTCCTGGCGCTGGGAGGTTCCGGCCCATGAGCGAGGCCCATGTCCGTCGTCATAGAAACGCACGACCTGGCTAAGAACTACGGCAAGTTCGGCGCACTTCGGGGCCTGAGTCTGTCGATGCCGGCAGGCAGTGTGTTTGCGCTCGTCGGTGCCAGCGGCGCCGGCAAGACCACCACCATCAAGATTCTCCTCAACATGATCGCCCCGTCGCGGGGCTCTGCGAGGATTCTCGGGGTGGACACCCGGGCCATCCGTCCCTCGGTACTGGCACAGATCGGCTACGTTTCTGAGAGCCAGGCGTTGCCGGCGCGGCTGCGGGTCGGTCAGTTCTTCGACTATCTGCGTCCTTGTTATGCGACCTGGGACTCGCATCTGGAGCAGCAGTTGCGCACCCAGTTGCGCTTGCCCCCGGGCCGCAGGATCAGCGAGCTCTCGCACGGAATGCGCCTGAAACTGGCCCTGGCGTGCGCGATGGCGTACCGGCCCAGGCTGCTGGTTCTCGATGAGCCCTTCAGCGGGCTCGACGCACTCACACGCGACGAGATGATCAGGGAGTTCCTGCGCGAGCCGCGCGAGATGTCGATTCTCATCTCCTCGCACGAGCTGGACGAAGTCGAGCGCCTGGCCACGCACGTGGCTTTCCTCGACGAAGGGCGATTGCTATTCCAGGGCACGCTGCCGGAGCTGCGGGAGCACGCGAGGGAGGTGTTCTCGTGGAGCGGCCATCCACGGGCCGAGGTCCCGGATGTGGCCCACGTTCCGCTGCGAACGATTTTCGTCTCGATGGTCAGCGCTGCGCGCGCCGCCCGATGATCTGGCGCATCTTCCGCAAGGACTGGACGCTTCTGTGGCCCCTGGCGGTCCTGGTCACCCTCATCCAGATCGCGATGGAATGGGCCGTCTACAAATTTGGGTTCTTCGGAGCGGCTCCACTGGCGCGCGAGCTTCTGAGGCTGCTCACCCCGGCCTGGTTCATTGGCGTCATCGCACTAGCCGTCGCAGTCGTCTATGAAGACACCGTGCCGGGCGTGGATCAGGACTGGCTCGTCCGGCCGCTCGCCCGGACCGATCTGCTGCTGGCCAAGATGCTGTTCGTCCTGGTCACCGTCTGCCTGCCGATGCTCGTCGTGAATCTCGTCGACGCGCTGGCATTGGGCTTTCCTGCGCTGCCGTCGTTGGGGGACGCGCTATACAAAGAAGCGTATTTGTTTGTATGTCTGTTAATTCCGGCAATGGCTGTGGCTTCAGCCACGCGCAACATGATAGATCTCGTGGTGCTCGTTGCCGCACTGGTCGTTCTGTACGCTGCAGGCCTGTGGGTCAGCGCGACGCTGTTTGGCGTGGATCGATGCCCAACTTGTGATACCAGTATCTCGTGGTTGCAACATCTGTTGCAGCACGCGGGCGTGTTCGTCGGATCCGCGGTGGTACTTGGTCTTCAGTACTACCGGCGCAAGACCCAGGTCTCGCGGGTGCTTCTGGCATCGGGTGTCGTGTTGCTCGTCGTAGTGCAACTGCCGTGGAACACTGCTTTCGCGATCCAAAGCTGGATGGGAGTGCCGGTAGGCTCTTCGCCGTCTGCAATTCGGATCGAAGCGGACGTGGCCGAGGTAACGGATGGAGCTGGCACCGGGCGGGGCAGGCAGGACAGCGCCCGGAGTGCGACACAGGCCTTGTTGAAGGGAAATGTCGACGCGGCAGTGCTGAGCTTGAAGAGGGTCGGCCGGGCGCACGATATACCGGTGATGTTGAATGTTCCGCTGCGGATCACAGGGTTGGCGCACGATGAGTTCCTCGTCATTGACCGCGCCGAGTTCTCGCTGGTCGATGCGCGCGGCGAGAGTCTCTACAGAGGCGCCGGTACGGAGCGCAAAGCGGTGCCACTCATTCCCGATCCGGCTCAGCCCGACGTGGTGCGGCAGAAGTTTGAAATACCCGGCGCGCTCTACAAGCGAATCAGTCCACGAGCGGTTGGCCTGGTCGTCGATTACTCGTTGACCCTCAGGGCGTTGGTGGCCGAGCACCAAATCCGTGCGGCCGAAGGTGAGATCCGGTCACCCGAGGTCGGGGTATGCCAGTCGGGTGCAGACCCGAGCGCCGCGTACATTCGTTGCAAGCAGATAGGCCGCGCGCCGAACTGTTACGCGGCGATCCTGTATGGCCCGGACGGCCGGCACAATCAGCAAGTTTACTCCTGCGCGTCGGACTACCGGCCGTTCATTCCCTCGCCCACAAATATCGTCAGCTTCCTGGGCATTGATCTGCCCATACGGGACGCCTACGGTGTCGCTCACTATGAAGTTGACGGTTCCGATCTGCCCCATTCGTACATCACTCTGAAAGTGTATGAAACAGGCGAGCATTTTCGCCGCACGGTGGTCTCGCGCCTTCAGACAGCAGCTGCGGATTGACACAGCGTTGCGATCGCGCGTTCCACCGTATCGCAGGCGGCCGACGCGCCATTCTCACCATCGACCTGCCGTCCCGCATCCCTGGCGTGTTCGTTATAAGTGGATGAGGCCAGCATCCTGCCCAGCAGCTTCGCGACCTTGTCCGCCCGGTAACGCTGCCGGCTCAAACACAGGCCTGCGCCGATCCGGGTTACGCGCGCGGCATTGTCAGGCTGGTCGAATGCGTAAGGCATCACGAGTTGCGGCATCCCGGCACGCAATGCCTGGGCAGTAGTTCCAACACCGCCCTGGTGCGCCACGCACGCCGATCGAGGAAACACGCGAGAGTACGGTGCGTAGTCGGCCGCGAAAAGATCCTCCGAGAGACTCGCTGGACGTGCGTTCTTACCCATGAGCAACAGTGCGCGCCTGCCCAGGATGCGCGCCGCCGCGGCGCTCTCTTCGAAGAAGCGCCCCGGATCCATCACTGCCGTCGATCCGAGCGTGAAGGTGATCGGTGGCGGCCCGGAGTCGAGGAAGCCCTGCAACGGCCCAGGCGCCGCCTCGCCATCCGGATCGTAAAACACGAAGCCCGTCTGAACGGTGTTCGGCGGCCAATCCGGCTGGGGCTGTCCCAACACGCTGGAGAACATCGCCAGGTTGAGATAGGGCGAAAAGCGATCCAGCAGCAGCGGGTGCCGCGTTTGCCGCAGCCCTAGTGAGCGGCGCAGCTCGGCTATCGGCGCGCCCCAGTTACGGGTCACGAACCGGAACACATCCAACAGGCGTCGTTGTATGAACGGCGGCGCCCGCGCCACCCATTGAGGGCCGGGGAGGAACGGGAAGGCGGAAGGATCATGAGCGGAGAAGAACGAAAAGGGCGCAAGGATCGCCGCCGCCCAGGGAATCCTGCGCTTTTCGGCAATCAGGGGCGCCGCGAGGACGACTTCCCCGGAGATGAGAAAGTCTGCCCCCTCGGTCGCTCTCGACATGTCCGCGTACATGTCGCCGACGTGTGGCAGCAGGAGTGTACGGATGAGATACTCAGGGCCTTTTCTGGAATCCAGTACCCGCCGCAGCATCTGCGGGTCATCCGGAGCCGCGAGCGGGCGCAGCGGACTGAATTCGAGCCCCGCTGCCGCGATTTTTTCGCGATAGAACTCACTCGTGGCGAGGACTACATCGTGGCCGCGCGCCTGCAGTCCCAACGCCAGCCCCATCACGGGATGAAGATCGCCGAGTGAGCCGAGTGTCGAGAGGACGATTCGCCGCTTGCCGCGCATTGTGGACACATGAACGCCGGATGAACGTAGGATTATTGCCCAGCCTGAGCAACTTGTGCGCCGCTGGAAAGTCCTAAGGATCGCGAAAATGTGAATTTTCACCGGCAGGGGCGTTTGGCTATCGGCGAGCCTCATGCCATCATTTGTGATTCTAGTCGCGGGCTTGATCGGAAGGTACATATGAGACTGAGTGGCTATGACAGACTTCCGCGGATCGCCAGCACCGACGTTGTGGTCGCGGTCGGCTGAGCGATGCTGTCTGCTGTATCTGAGCCACTGACCCGCCGGGTCCGTCAGCCGATTCTCCCCGCTCTGCTCGCGTTGCTGGCCGCCGTTGCGGCGCATGCGGAGCCGGCGCCTTTCGATCTTGCAGGGCCGAGCCTTGCAGTCACGGTGACACGCGGGCAGCAGACACTGCCGATAACCCAGGTCCCCAACCTGGCGCCGGGCGATCGACTGTGGATCCAGGTGGATTTCCCCGCCTCCCAGGACGCTCACTACCTGATGGTCGCGGCGTTTCTGCGCGGCGCCACCAACCCGCCACCGCAGAACTGGTTCTTCTCCTGCGAGACATGGACCTCAAAGTGCATGCAGAAGGGCTTGACCGTCACGGTTCCGCCGGAAGCGCAGCAGGTACTCGTATTCCTCGCGCCAGAGACCGGTGGGGATTTCAGAACGCTGGTCAGTGCGGTCAGGGGCCGTCCAGGCGCATTCGTGCGCAGCTCTCAGGACCTGAACCAGGCATCGCTCGATCGCGCCCGGCTGGAGAAATACCTCTCGGCCGTCCGTTCGATGAACGAGACCGATCCGTCCAGGCTGAAGGACGTGGCGCCCCTGCTGGCGCGCAGCCTGGCCATCAAGCTCGATGACAAGTGCCTGGATCGCAATACCCTGTTGCAGGCCCCCTGCCTGATGCAGGGGCAGAGCTCGCTCATCCTCAATGACGGCCACAGTACTTCCATCGTCGAAGCGCTCACCAGCGGTCCTGCGAGCGATCTGGCCATGGAGGCCAGTTTTACGCCGCAGCTCAATTACGGCTACTACAGTCCCTATATCGCCTCGGTCCTGGATATCGCGCGGATCTTCGACTCGTTCCGGACTGCGCAGTATCAATACATTCCGGCGTTGACCACGCAGCAAGGCGAGCAGCTTGCCCTGACTCTCAACGCCCCGCCGTCGTTTCACAATCCGAAATCGGTGATAGTGGTGGCACTGCCGGCGGTGGAGCAGTCGCAGCTTCCGCCGCTGCACGCCGTGGACCCGAAAGCAACCTTCTGCCTGCGCAAGTCAACACTTGCGCTGCCTGTGGAAGGGGCGCCCCTGGTCTTCTCGACCGCCTACGCTCATGACCTGACGCTCAAGCTGACCCGCGAAGACGGCAAGACCGTCGAGCTGCCGGCGCGCGCAGACGCGCCGCACGGTGGTTTCGTCATTGACACCAAGGCGCTCGGTGCTGCTGCCGTCGGTGATCACGTGCGCGCCTCGCTGCAGGGCTACTGGGGATTCGAAAAATACAACGCGCCCAGCTTCGAGCTCGTCAGCACGCATGCACAGACCTGGGAGCTCGCGACTGCGGATGAGGGTGCGCTGATAGTTGGACGCGACAAGACGGTCCACCTGCAGGCGGGCAACGTCAGTTGCCTCGACAGTGTCATGTTGAAGGGGTCGGACGGAACGGAGCACCCGGCCGACTGGAAGGCCGTGAAGCCGAACGAAGTGGAAGTGACTTTGCCGCTGCAGAGCGCAAAGCCCGGTGCGCTGACGTTGCTGGTGACGCAATACGGCGCTTCGCAGGCTCAACCGGTGCAGCTGCACGCCTTCTCCGAGGCCGCGCGCCTCGATAGTTTCGCCCTGCGTGCGCTCGACAGCCAGGGTGTCCTGAAGGGAAGCCGGCTGGATCAGGTGTCAAGCCTCGTGATCCAGGGTGTGGAATTCGTTCCCGGGAAGCTCGAGACGGGCCAGGGTGGTGACCAGTTGGCCATGGTGACGCGGGATACCCAGCCCGTGACGACCTTGAAGCAGGGCGATGTTGCGGCGGCCAAGGTGCTTCTGAATGATGGCCGCACGATAGCTCTCAACACCTCAATCGGCGCGCCGCGGCCGCGGGTGACGCTGATTGGCAAGAGCATGCAGACTGCGGCATCCACGACCGATAGCAACATCGAGATCTCCAACGCCGACGAGTTGCCGCAGGATGCGAAACTGACATTCTCCGTGCGCGCGCAATCGCCGGCGACTTTCGTCCGCGACGAGCAGATTGAAGTGGCGATGGCGGATGAATCCGCCTCGACCCTGCTGAGCATCGCCAACGGCGGCATCACGCTCGAGAATTCCAAGGTTGCCGTTGCAACCCTCGATCCTCCCCGCGCGCTGGGCTCCTCCGCCTTCGGTCCGTTGCTGTTCCGCAGCATCGTCAATGGTGTTGCAGGCGACTGGCAGCCGCTGGCAACGCTGGTGCGTCTGCCGGTGTTGCGCGAGCTCAAATGCCCGGCTTCCGCGGAGCTGGCCTGCAAGCTCTCCGGTTCGAGCCTGTTTCTGGTGGATTCCGTGTCGAGCGACCCCGATTTCGCGCACGCCGTACAGGTTCCAGACGGCTTTCCAGGATATTCACTTCCCGTGCCGCATCCGAACAACGGCCTGCTGTACGTGAAGCTGCGCGATGATCCCACGGTGGTCAGCCGAGCAACACTGACGACACAACAACTTCCACCTTCTCCCGAAGAAGTTGCGCGAGCTTCCGAAAGGCAGGCCGCGTCTCCTGCTGCAGGTCCGGCGCCGCAATAGTTATCCCGCCTGAGTGCCGTCGGACATCCGAAAATGTCCGGCTTGCCCGGGTTTTAGCGTTTGGTAAGCAACGGAGGCATAATCCTCCGCGCCTGCTTGCGCTTCCAATAAATCCAAATCAAGGGGATAACACATGTTAAATCCAATCAGCAGAGCAGTCCTGGGTATCGGACTCACACTCAGCCTCGGCGCCGCTGCCGCAATCGCTGCAGAGGCGCCCGAGCCTCACGATCCAGCGGAATGGCATGGATGTGCCGGCCTGCCGAGCCACGACCAATTGGAGGACGCGTTGGATTTCGCCCGCGCGCAGTCCAACGGCGGATTCAATCTGGACATGTGGGCCACTGTCGTGAACCGCGACGGGCTTGTGTGCGAAGTGGCGTTTACCGGCGGCAACAGAGGATCACAGTGGCCGGGCAGCCGGGTGATATCCGCGCAGAAAGCCAATACCGCCAATGCGTTCAGCCTGCCAGGCTTGGCGCTGTCCACGGCCGACCTTTATGCTGCGGTGCAACCCGGTGGCACGTTGTACGGCTTGCAGCACAGCAATCCGGTCGATACGGGAGTTGCCTACCAGGGGCCTTCGACCAACTTCGGCCAGGCGAATGATCCGATGATCAACCATCGCATCGGCGGGGTGAACGTCTTCGGCGGCGGGCTCGGACTCTACAATTCCAAAGGTGTGCTGATTGGGGGCATTGGTGTCAGCGGTGACACATCGTGTGCCGATCACAACATCGCGTGGCGCACACGGCACCAGTTGAATCTGGATTTCGTGCCCAACGGCGTCAGCGCGCATTCTGACGACAACATCAATTATCAGGGGCTCGTCACGGTACCCAGCGTGGCGAATGATTTCTCGCATCCCATCTGCAAGATTGGGGGAGTGGACGGAGTGTCTGCCATCAGCGCGAACCTGCCGGCCGTGCAGAAGGTTGCACACTGACCCGACGCGTTCTTGGCCGAAGAGGCAGTGGCGTCAACGCCTGCTGTTGTCGCTCTGTCACACCGCGTCGGTGCTACGGCATACCGATGCTCCGACTGGCATGTCGTCGCATTCGGTATGTCGTAGCACCGACGCGCCTG